>Ga0325403_1004740_pt1 | contig 12685 bp, 6 predicted proteins | sample PopdelMetagenome_19_FD_205665 | JGI IMG/M metagenome (GOLD analysis project Ga0325403, IMG submission 205665) | Populus deltoides microbial communities from Bellville, Georgia, United States - Xylem-PdKOR-R4 | ecosystem: Host-associated > Plants > Phyllosphere > Stem > Wood/Secondary xylem...
TCAATTAAGTACATATTTAATTATATAATAAACCTTTATATATATATATATATATATATATAGGAGAGACCCTAGATAAATAAAGCCAAAAGAAAAACCGAAGAGTAAAATTGCTCCCACAATTTAATTTTTTTTTATTTTACTTTGTATAATCTTTTTGGCATGTTCTTATTGATTTTGTGTGGATTTGAATGATTTATACGTGTGGGAAATTAACATTTGAATCTCACGTTGCGTTGAAGTATAGATTTTTTTATTTTGAATGTCGAGATCTTTAATATTTTTTCAATTAAAAAAGGATGGTGGGATATATTTTATTTGTATATACGGGGGTAAGTTTTTTTTTTTTTTGTGTTTATAGTTTTTATCAAAGGGTTGGCTATTGAAAGTGTGATCACTTAAACATGTTACACTTTGATATTTTGTTTTATAAAAAAGAGATTTAAGGGTAGAATAATCACTAATATATATATATATATATATATATATATATATATATATATATATATATATTGTGTGTAAAAAAGTTTGTATTAATGATTTTTATCATTGATTGTCATTGGAAGTATGATGATTCCATGAGCTTTGTGAATTGAATGTTATACTTTGCTATTTTTTTATATAATTTTTTTTATTTAGGTTCAACTTAAGAATAATATGACCACTCAACGGTTCTATTTTTTAAAAGTTAGGAAAATCTTATGTTTTAAAAAATTATACAAATATGAATTTGATTTGTGAGTTGAAAGATTTTTTTATTATTTTTTTTTATACAATAAATCTTTATTCTACTGGCGGAGCCGCTATTATTTTGACAATATTTTATAAAAACATAATGAATTTTATTTTTATGTGTTAACATTTTCCTTTTTACTAAAGTCATTATGTTTATTTTTTACTCTTTTCTTATGTGAACTAGAATGTTATCTATCATAACTAGAAAATTTAGGATGAGTCAACTTGACCACAAAAATCTTATTAAATGTGAAATTTTATTAAATGTGAGATGTGGCCTTCAAATCCATTCTAAACATAACTCAAGAAAGGAGTTCAAAAGCCCAATTTATCATTTATCTTCCTTTTAGATCCAACTCTCGTGTTTTAAAAATGAAGATTGAACCTTATAGTAAATCCTAGTTCTCAAATTATTTTTATAGGATTAATAATCTTTACTAAATATGTATATACTAGTTTAGGTCAATTTGAGTAAAAACACATTAGGTAATTTTATCATTAAATATAAACATAATGCAGCTTAGCATAGTTAATATACTATAGGATGATGTGTCTTCCCTTTAATATAATCAACCTTTTATCTAAAAAATTTCAAAGACTAATTAGGGTTTCTAATTAATCTTTTATCTAAACAATTTTAAAAACTAATTAGAATTTCTAGTTACTATAAATTAGATAATAACTCCTTATTCAATTTTACATCCATCTTTAAAACTTCATTATTATATCGAGTGTGATAAATATATAGATCTTCAATACTAATATATAAGTTTTACAACACCTCTAATTATAGGAGGGGTAAAAACAAAAACATGATTGAATAAATTTTAAAATTATATATATATAAAAAAGACGATCCCGTGTTTTCATTAATTTTCTATTTATTATCCATATAAAATCCTAAATAACATAATATGATCTTCTTAAATCACTTTTAATCTATATAGTATATGTTAGCACTTTAATTCTTTTTATAGAAACTAAAAAAGTGCTTTTAAAAAACCCAAAAATAATGATATTAAAATTAAAAAAAATAAACTACATCAAAGTTTATCAAAATATTAAATTGGATCTCTATTTTATATAAGTTTTATTGTTATTTTCATGTATTACTTTTTATTCATTTGTAGAAAATTATCCATAAGATTTGTATTATTCATTTTGAAAAATTCTGCTAATTTATAAAAACAATTATTAGAAAACGGGTTCATGAGATTTTATTTAGGGTCCTCCTAACTTTTCATACAAAAGTATAAATAAAATATTATAATAAACAATGAAACACTTTTTATCTTTTTTATATTTTCTATTTTTGTAAGAAAGACATGGAATGTTTTTATACAATATATGATATAAGAAATACATTTCAATTTCTACCTATATAGGTAAATGAATTGGTGAAAATATTTTTAATGATTATTATTTTCAAAAGATTTAATTAATTACAAACAGTGTGCATGAAATAGACACATATATCTCCACTTATTACTAACTATTTTATGTTTATAGTTTTTATTTCAATGCAATCAAATTTTTTTAATTTATTTTAACAATCAATAAACTAATTTAACTTAGTAAGAAAATTAACATTGAACATCAAAAATATAACATATTTATTAAATAAATCTTAGACAACTAACTACTACTAATGCACTAAAGGAAAACATTATGATTTATATTACATTCCAAAAGTTATGGGTCTAGTTAATTACCACCCATTAAATTTAATTACATAGCATATAAAAGTTACAACATGTATATACCGTCTATATCAAAATGGAAAATAAAAGAAATCCTAATATTATTAACGGGTATGAAATGGACCTATAATACAACAAAATATTAATAAAAATAAACTAAAATATCACAACTATATTCATACGAAGAGAATTCAATAATTTCTATTTCAATCTTCTTCTTTTTTTTTTTTATTTTTTAAAACTTGTTTTTTTGTATTAATATTTACCATGTATCCAATCTCTTTTATTCACACTAATATCGACATCAGTTACAATAATATCATTAACCTCTTTTATTATAGGGTAGCTAATTAATATTTATATCGTCCAACTGATATTATCAGTACTCACTATATGATGACTAATCAAGATTCTTATCGATATTTATCACTCTAGTATCATTAGTCTTTATATTTTTGGACAACTAATCAATACCAATATTGATCCAATCGATATCATTAACCTTTACAACATGAAAAACTAATCAAGACTCTCTCGAAACCAATCAAACCTGGTATCATTAATCTTTATTGCTTGGATGATTAATCAAGTACTTTACATTTACACTTCTTTCTCATTTAATGTTGATATTAGACCAACTAATATCATTAGTCTCCAAAACATGGATGACTAATCAATACTATAATTATTCATTTATTAATTTCAATTTTTACATAATAGGCCATGAACAAAAGAAAAATATTAAATGTAACTTAAATATAATATTTTTAAAATCTATTTAATATAGGTGTTGTGCACCTACTTGTCGTGCGTAACGATTCTACACCTCCTCTATTTTAAGGCCTAGCTGTTATGGTATCCCCTGTCATTATAAGGCTAATTTCATTACTATCATTTCCGTTAACTTAGGAATTGTACCTAGGTTTCAAGGTAACAATACTTATTATCTCAACATCATACATTTCACATACATGAAATAAATATTTTTTTTCCAATTTATTCTACCACTTCTAACCACTTCACGCATCACATTTATAATAAATGAAAACTTTTAGTCATCACAAAAAAATTCACCATAAAAGTTCTATCCCATTTAACTTCATCATGCTATCTATAACTGGTCATTTTTCATTTACATTATGGATTACTATAACCTTATAACCTATTACTTTTTTTCTTTTTTGTTCATCAAGCCAAACACCCCCCCCACCCCACTCCCTAATCCAAGGAAACATGAGATCTTATATGATTTTTCTTTAAATTCCCATTCAATTTATTTTTGAACATGGAAATAAACATTTATTCCAAATCTCTTAAAAGAAATATCTCCGTCTCTCTCTCCCATCACCTTCTTTAACAAAAACTTACTCCAAATAAAAACACGAGTTTTTCTTCTATATCTATGAAAATTTAGTTCATAACCATTCTTTAATTACCTCTTATAACACCATTAAATACAAATTTTATAACAAACAAATCAATCAAGTTCATTCTCCCTACCATTACCAAGCCGAAATTCTCATACTAAGGGAAGACATGTTATGTTTCCTTGTTATTTTTCCAGAATTCACACATGACCTATTAGTTTTTTTTCATGTCTATGAACATGATTCCAAACCAAACTTATCACTACAACAACCTATCTTATTTTTCTCAACATTCCATAATATACATTTATATTACCAGCCTCAAAATCATGTCGACTATCTATATCTTCTAAGTTATACTAACACGTGTTGATTTTTTATTGATTTTAATTTTATAAATAAAAAAAAGTTTGATTAAAACACTATTAAAAAAATTAAAAAATTAATTCTTTTTGTCTTTCATCTTTTTAAAATAAAGTAATAAATTCCAACATAAATTAAAAAGTTCAAAAAATAATTTCTAGCTATAAATAAATAAAGATTTATAATAAACCCTTTTTTTTTTATAGGCTGCAGTTATGCCTTTTTATGGCCTGGGCTTTTAGTTCTTCACTTATTTTAGTGGGTATCCTTGACCCGTAACATGCCCATCTACACGAGGACACAACATAAACTCCATAGCTACTCAGAATTATTATATTTTTAACTAATTATTATATTTTTTTACCTCACATTTAAAAAGAAGAAAAAGTAAAATAAATAAATTGGGGAGCAAAACGACAATCCAATGAAGAAATAGGGATCAACATAAAAAAAATACAGGAGTTTAAGTTGATTTCCAAAACAAATTGTGAATTTAAAAATAAAAGAGGAGAGCTGGAAGCTAGAGGAAAATACAACAAAAGATAAAGATAAGAAGAAAGAGTTTTGAGATAAAAAAGGTAAGCAAAGCAAAGCCAGTTGTGAATATACTAACGGTCTGTTTGGAAGTATTATAATTGCAGTTATTTTTTAAAGTGTTTTTTATATTAAAATAAATCAAAATAATATTTTTTTTTATTTTTAAAAAATTATTTTTGAAATCAATGCATCAAAATGATCCAAAACATATAAAAAAATTAATTTTTAACAAAAATAAAATTTTAATTTTTTAAAAATACGAGTTCACTGTATTTCTGAACAAGCTTTAAATATACAGAAAAAAAGAAAGTTATTTTTTTCACGTGAGGATTATTAAAAATAAGACACGGTCCAAAAAAATAATATAGGAGAGACCCTAGATAAATAGAGCCAGAAGAAAATCCAAGAGTAAAATTCCTCCCACAATTTTGTTTTTTTTTTGTTTTAATTTATTTTTCCTTGTTCCAGGTCATTTCCAACAGCTCTGCGAGGTCAATTTCGGATCTAAATTTTTTTATTGTACTTTGTATAATCTTTTGGGCATTTTCTTGTTGATTTTGTGCAGATTTGATTGATTTATATGTGTGGGAAATTATTTGAATCTCATGTTTCGTTTGAGTGTGGATTTTCTTATTTTGAATGCTAAGATTTTTAATTTTTTTTATTAAAAAAGGATGATGTGAAATATTTTGTGTGTGTGTGTGTGTATGTGGGTAATTATTTTTTTTTATGTTAATGATTTTTATCAAGGAGTTGACTATTCAACTATGATCATTTAAACTTGTTACACTTTGATTTATTTATTTTTTATAAAAAAAGAGATTATTTTGTGATTTAAGTTCATGTGATATGATCATTCAACTCAACAGGTTCAGCTTTTTACAAGTTAAAAAAATTAATTTTTTTCAAATTATATGTATATATTATTTCTTTTAAAATATAAAATCGATATGTAAGTTGAAAGATTTCTTTTTGATTCACTTTACATGCAATAAATCATTATTTTATGGATATAGTTGCTATCGTATCAACAATATTTTTTTATATATAACAAGATTAAATTTTATTTTTATTTGCGAACACTTTTTTTTTATTATTAATGTTACTGTGTTTATCTTTTTTCTTGAAATTTTTTTTTAAAAAAAATTTAGATTAGCTCAACATGATCTTAAAAAACTTTATTAAGTATAAGTAGTGGCTTTCAGGTACATTTTAAATAACCCAAGAAATGAGTTCAAAGCCTAATTTGTAATTTATTTTCTTCTCGGGCCCAACGCACATGTTTAAAAGTCAAGGATCTAGTCTTATAGTCACGTGTAGGTCTCAAATTACTTTTATAGGATCGATAATATTTGTCAAATATATATATATATATATATATATATATATATATATATATATATATATATCTATTTAAAAAAAATTTAGAATAATAGAATCAAAGTAGCAAATGGAGACACCCATTTTCTCTCATGGCTTCAACATAACGATGCACTACGTGATGTCTTATTTCTTTTAGTGGCAGCAGTGATTGTTTCGAGATCGTTTGTCATTGTGTTTGTAATTGTGTTTCATTAAATTTTAAATTATTTTTGCTAAAATTAAGTGCGGTTTGTACCTTTTGGATTGTTTTGATATGCTGATGTCAAAAATAATTTTTAAAAAATAAAAAAAATTATTAATATATATTTCAACACAAAAAATTATTTAAAAAGCAACCATCTCTACCACACTATCAAATACACTCGAGTCCATCTACCAAGTAAGATCAGCATTGATCGATGTTGATACTTTAACATGCATTGTCAGAAACAGAGCCAGCCTAAGCTAAGGATTGCTTCAGCAATGGTACAGACCTCCATTTAACCCAAAAAATAAAAAATAAAAAATAAAAAAATCTTAAAAGTAAATAAGATATATTTATAAATTATGCTTTATAAAATGAAGATTGCTTCCACTTCGTAAAAGATTTCAAATATGAAATGAAGATTATCCAAGACTTTACTTGTTAGACATATATAAAAACTAAAAATGTGTATATATATATTTTTTTAAAAAAATATTTATAATTTATCCAAGATCCTATCTATTTTTAGCGTGCTATGATTCACACTCCCTTGAGACCTGTTTATTTCTGCGTTTCAAAAGCGCTTTTAATAAAATTTGAAATTTTTTTATTTTTTTATTAACTTCAAATTAATATGTTTTTAGTGTTTTCAAATTATTTTGATGTGCTGATATCAAAAATGATTTTTAAAAATTAAAAAAACATCATTTGCATGTATTTTGGCATGAAAAACTATTTGAAAAGTAACCGCAACCACACTGCCAAACACACTTAAACCCAACAAAAGATAGATGGCATGTGAGTGTGATGCAATTATAACAATGATTGGGTCCTCTTTTTTTTTTGCGTTTCAAAAGTGTTTTTGAAAAAAATTAAAATTTTTTTATTTTTTTCTTTGCTTCAAATAAAGAATTTTTAACATTTTTATATCATTTTGATGTTCTAATATCAAAATTAATTTTTTAAAAATAAAAAATATATTATTTTAATATATTTCTGAATAAAAATCACTTTAAAAAATAACCACAACCACACTTTAATAGATACCCTTTCTTCACCTACCACCACGAAGTTAGATAGCAAAAGGTAGGTCATCTTGTGACAATCTCAGCTACTATTTTTCCAAAGTTGATGATCCATCAATGATTAAAAATTCCTAATTAATAATTGGGATGATGATGCGTTGCTTTCTTGCGTGGCCCAAATATCTCTTTGGATTGTGGAAGAATATGTTGTTCGAAAAGGAGAATGAAATTGGTTTCTTCGTCATGGTTGCATTAGGAATAGGGACGCTATGATCTCAACTCACGTATTGCGTTCATGAATCATATATGATTTATTTTTCATAAAATAAAAACCATAATTTTGTAATAGCCATCTTAATATTTTTTTTATTTTCAATGATATAATTATAGAATATTAATTTTACATCATTTAAATTAAAAAATATCATAAAAATAATTATTTAAAAACTATATTATATATTATAATAAAAATTAAGCTTATTATACAAACTAAATATGAAAATATATAATTTTTTTTAATATTTTTACATTTCTAGAAATCGCTTGCGTATAATATATAAAAAGAATAATTATAATATTGCTCATATTTTCTTTACTTAGAAAACAGTGGAAAACTTGAATTGAAAACTGTGAAGAACATCTAAAATATATTTTCTAAATTCAATATAATTTAAAAAAAAATGGAAAACTAAGTCTTATGGATAGAAAAATATTGTTGCGTTCGAAAAGGAAGTTTCAATTTTCTTTTTTTCCACTCTATTTTTTTTTTAAATTAGAGCATAATAAATAGTCTCTAAGTTTCTTCCAAGAAGACATTGTTTTTTATAAATAAAATACTTGCTTTATAATTAAATTAATATAAAACTTTATTTGATAATAACATTGGACCTACATTCAAGTGAATTATTTTTAAGCTTTGATGACTTTAACGTGAGCCTTCCCGGAACTTCATTGGTGACCATCACCAACAAACACCGGCTACCGGTCAATCATAGGGCTCGGGAGCATTTTTCTATTTCTTGAAATTGATGTGTGTTTAATTAAAATAATATATAATTTATACGCTAATAAATACTAAAAATATTAATGATAATAATTTCTTAGCAACTTTGGTACGTAGTCCCTACATGAAGTGTAGGCAAATTATGGTAAAATGATGAAGCTTTAATCTATGAAAAAAAGGAAATTAATAATGTTTTCCCAGCAATCTAATTATTTTTTTAGATTAATGTGAGTGTTCAGGCTAGCTTATGCGTATCTCGACTAATTCCACGGGTCCTGAAGTTAACGATCATATAAGCCTCCAATAACTCTGAGATTTGTGAGACTTAAACTGATAACTTTTAAGAAGCAAATCCAAAATCTGACCAATTAAACTATATCTCTCGTATTCCCAGCGATGTATTCTAATCACACTGCTTGTAAACAAAATTATCCACAACAATATACAAATAGTTTGTTGTAATACTACGCTATAATTTCATGATTTTACATAGCATTTTGTATAAGCAAATGACTCGTAAAGAATTATAATTTGTAATTTTTAAAAATAACTTATGAAAAGTAAATGATATTAACTCTTAAAATATTATTAAATAATTAAAAAATTATAACTATAACTTAAATTTTCATAGCAGTCAAAAGAACTTAAAAATATATTAAAATAATATATTTTTTATTTTTTAAAATTTATTTATATTACTAGCAAATCCAAACAATATCAAAATATCAAAAATAATAATACGAAGAACAAAAATTTAGATTATTTATAAAACACGGACACGCGGCGACGAACAGGGCTAAAATAGTGATTTCCAAAAAACAAACTGTTACTGAATGTCAAGTTTAGTTCGCAGAGGGATCAAATCACAAACTATAGCTGGTTGAATAAAGGGAGGAAGAAAAGAAATAAAGAAATAAAGAATAAAGACAAAAATAAAACAATATAAATTCGGATATGTATGTTTAAAATTTAAATCCCTCCACTGACACAGCACTCCACCAACCATGTAGGACCAACCTGAGTTGAAATAAGGACCTGGCTACCATGACTAATATAAGTCATTGTTTATTATTTTTTTGGTTAGATAATAGGCTGTTGGTGAAAAAAAAAAACATTTTAAAATACTGGTGTCAGGTTTTACTTTACTGGAAATAAAAAAAGAATAAAAAAAATAAGTTTTCATATTTTATTTTTCTTTTTTTAAATAACAATAGAAAACAGAGAACAAAAACAATAAAAGAGCTAAAAAAATCTTGTTTACTAATTTATTTTTTTAAAAAAAATTGATTGAAGTTGTGAGAAGAAGGAAGAAAAAACCCTAACAATAGCATGAGTGCTTGACTCTTTTTTTTTAATAAAAAAAAAACCTTTCGTCGATGGAGTGTAATAGATGGGAAAATGTTTCGTGGTAACATACATATAACTTTTTAAAATATATTTTAATTAAAAATAAATTAGAATAATTTTTTTAAAAAAATATTTTTTCAAATAATAGCATTATAAAAAACAATTTAAAAAATATTCAAAAAAATTGGTGGCAATAACGAGTTGAAATTACATTTCCCAAAAATTTTAATTTTTTTTATATTTTTAAATTATTTTAATCTATTAATATTAAAAATAGTTTTTAAAAAATAAAAAAATATTTTTAATATTAAAATTATTAAAAAAATAAAATTCAGGAGAATAAAATCAACTCGTAAGATCTACCGAGTTTAAAAACTACACTCGAAGGTATAAAAAGTATAATAAACTTGCGTGCGCTCGTGGGTGGGTGGGTGGTGACTCGGTGGCTATTACTGACAAGAAAAGGCTCTTAAAAGCAAAGGCCAAAGTGGTACGGCAGCGATGTCCCTTACCCACCTTTAAAAGATGGGTTAAAACAAAAAATAAAGTTGCTGACATACATATATATATTTTATTCACATGTCCGGTCAAATGCATTTCACAACTAATTTTTATAAATCTTAAAATTAATGATGAATTAAACTTTCAGCAATCAGGATTCACGATTCGAACATAAAAATATAAAAAAAAATTTTAATTTCAAATTTTTATCACTAAATGAGTTTTTTTTTTTTTGGATTCGAGAAAACTTCACCTTTCCAGAAAGCGCACTATATAGGCCTAGGTGAGGGAGTAAAACCTCGGCTGTCCCAGGCTCTTACAAGAGGTGCACGCCCTGACTCGAACTCGAGACCTGCTGTGCAGATTTTAAACCCTTTATCATTACGCTACGTCTCTTGAAAACACTAAACGAGCTCTTACTTCTTGATTACAGAGCTGTGTTTCTTTAAAGCACCACGTGGCTTTGTAATTTTTATTGTTTTCATACGTTAGTATTTCAAGTTTGCTTATATGAACCGAATTAGGTTTTATATACGGAACAAGATTTCCAAAATAAGACTTATATGCTATAGTTTATGGCTTTTAATATTAGTCAGTAGACCAAGTTGAAATATACCTATTAATCCCGGTTTGGTATTGCATTTCCAATGAGAGCTAAGAAAAAAAAAATTTATTTAAATTTTATTTTTTTATGTTTTTAAATTATTTTAATGTGCTGATATTAAAATAATTTTTTAAAAATAAAAAAATATTTTAATATATTTTTAAATAAAAAATATTTAAAAAACAATAGGAAGTATTATTTTAAATTACCCTTTAATCCCATCAACTTTACCAACTCCACCATGATTCATGGCTTTGATTTGTTTTCATGTATTCTTCTTTTCTTATGTTCCTGTCAAAGCAGGTGTCCTCCTCTATCCAAACCACCACAGTTTTTTTCTTTAACCGGTCCAGTTATCGTCAGGTTTTGTGCATGAAGATTATTATTATTATTATTATTATTATTATTATTATTATTATTATTTTCTATAATAATCTTGAGCAGGTCTTTCAGAATCCAATTATAAATAATATATGGAAGGCCATATTTACCGAACAGGCTAATGCGCTGAGTTTTTCACTTTAATTTAATGGTAAAATTATAAAATATCCCCTGAATTCTAATGAAAAAAATAAATACCCAAAAAAAAATCTTTAATTTTTCGCTCTATAAAATATTTTCTTTGGAAGTACCCCCAAAAAACCCTTATAATTAATTCATATTATAGATATATCCTAGTTTTACTCTGATTTATCACTTAGACTTTTATATATATATATAAACTAGGGTTTTTTTTTTTTTTTTTATTAAAGGATTGCATTTGTTTATGAGATGATAAAGAATAGCTGGCATTTTTTTGAGATGAGAGCTTATTTTATATTATAGCGGTTTGTTTTTGTGTTTTAAAAGTATGTATGAAAATATTTGAATTTTATTTTATTTTAAATTAATTATTTTTTTATATTTTCAGATTATTTTGTGTACTAATATAAAAAAATGATTTTAAAAAATAAAAAAATATTATTTTAATATATTTTTTTTAAAAATAATCACAGCTAAAATCTCGAAACAGTGATATTATGATATAACTGAAAATGTAAAGGACAAAAAAGTAGTAAGGAGTACGTAACGAAAACAAAAGTCTTAGACTTTCATAAGCAAACGACAACTCAAGTACTTAACTTAGCTCACAACTTTAACTTAAAAGATAGCTTTTCAAATGTTTTTTTTAATATATTAAAATAATATCTTTTATTATTTTTAAAAATTTATTATTGATATTATTATATTAAAATAATTTAAAACTACAAAAAAATATTTAAAATTTCATAAAATTCTAGATCCAATTTGCATAAAATGAATTTTGAATATGATGGGATTTTCTTGTTTATCAATTGGGTAAAAACTTCCTCAATTCACATTTAATCATACATTATATACTGATTATATTTAGTTAATGTCTAAGTTGAAAAATAAAAAAAATCAGTTTCAAAACAATTTTATTATGTTTTTAAAATAAATCGTAATATATTAAAATAATTTTTTTACATTTATTCTTCATTTTTTATATTAACAAATTAAAATAATAATAAAATACTAAAATAAACATTAATTCAATGCCTTTAAAAAATTAAAAATACTTTTGAGCACTACCAAAGACACCCACCCTTATAATGAATTTCTGTTCTTCCCAACTATCTTCCAACAGTAAGTAAATAATGGAGGCAGCAGGGCTTGATTCATTAATTGCAAAAAAGACAAAATACCACTAAATTCAGGGAACGGAGGACAGTCATTTGTTATTTCATTGGGCATTCATCATTCCCAATAATAATTTGCGAAATGAAGAGGCAATTCTTGTACCAAGAGAATAATCCAATGGCAATCCAGTTCTAACCAGGCACCAACTTTATCAAGAAAAGACAAGAGCCCACAATCACGATAATCAACCAGGGAGCAAGAATGGTGGTGATCTCTTATGGTTTCCAGAGGATGG
>Ga0325403_1004741_pt1 | contig 12685 bp, 7 predicted proteins | sample PopdelMetagenome_19_FD_205665 | JGI IMG/M metagenome (GOLD analysis project Ga0325403, IMG submission 205665) | Populus deltoides microbial communities from Bellville, Georgia, United States - Xylem-PdKOR-R4 | ecosystem: Host-associated > Plants > Phyllosphere > Stem > Wood/Secondary xylem...
AGAAGGAGAAGGAGAAGGAGAAAATGACGACTACGATAGAGAAGCTGTTTCTTCAGATCTTTGAAAGGAAGTTATCGATTTTCGAACAAGTCAAGCACCAAGCCGATCTCTTCGATCACCGCCTCGCCTCTAAATGTGTTCTTGATGGAACTACCCCTCCTCCCTGGCTCCTCTCCCCGTCTCTCTCCTCCCTTCCAAATGGTAATTTCACTCTCACGGAATCGGCTTACGGGATACTAGGGTTTAAATTTCTGTTTTAATTCCAATTCTTATGAATGTTTTCCATATTAGGGTTTTCGGGTTTTTCAATTATAGTGGAGATAGTTTTGTGGCTGTTAATTAAAGTCAAATTAATTTATGGACAACTTTTGGTTTACACATGATAGTTGGATTAGAGTTTTCAAAGAGTAATTTTTTTTTTTTGTATGGACTAATGGAATGGAATGGTGCCTAGGTTGTAGATATATATTTTTTAAAATTTCTTTTCCTTGTAAATTTCATAAATGAGTTGCTTGTGGTTTGTGTCGTTTCTCAATTATCTGCAAACTGCTGTGTTATTACAGAAAATAAAGAGGATCTCATATCAGGACTCCTACTGCCGCGTCCTCACCCTGCAAACCCTTATTCCACTAGTGCCTACTCAGCACAGCCTGTTATTACTACCAATATCAGTGACCTGCCAAGTGGTTTACACACAGAACTTGGCCTTGTCAACAAAAGATTCGATTCGGGTTATAGACTGTCTGTTTTGTCACAGTTACCTGTTATTGATGGCGTTCAATGTACCTTAAATGGAGTTCCTGAGCTGGAATTTAATGACGCGTCTCCACAAGATTGTAGAGATGCAAGAATGCCAGACATTGTACCTGATCACAGCCAATCACTGGCGAGGATTCATAGATCCAAATCAAGGCAAAAGGCTCTGGAGCTTCGCAATAGTGTGAAAACGGGTAAAACCTGTCCACGTGCTGAAAATAATGTTGGTTCTTGTACTAGTCGATTTAGAGGGTCTGGGGTTACTTCTCTACAGTTTGACCATGTTGATCAGTCAGAGTCGCTCAAACTTGTCAAGGCAAGTAATAAAAGTTGCATCGGAGAAGAGGTGAAAGCAGGTGAATGCATGGTAAAGGAAAACTCTAGTGATGTTTACCATGGCAGAAGTACAAGATCTAGAAGTTCTAGACTCAAAGCCAGCTATGCAAGTTCTAGACTTAAAGCCAGCTATGTGAATGAGTCCGGGAATGTGTGCACCTCTACTTGCCTTGCCAAAGAAGATGATCCTAGAGAGTCTATTTCAAAACGACAGCCTAACCAAGTTGATATGACAGAACTTGTTTCTGTTGTTGGTCATGCAAGTTCTGAAGCACAAATGGAAAATGAAGACAATCACAGGGGCAATGAAATGGCTAGCATCATGTACTCTGTTGGAGTTCCAAGATGTACGAGTTCAAGCCCTCAACCCAACTCTACAAGGAAGCCTCTGGACATGAATAATTCTTCCTATATCGACAACAAAGACAGTAGGATTAGAGAGTCTATTGATGATCCATCACTGCAGCCCAATTGTGTCAATGAGATATCAGAAATGGCCAAACCTTCATCTGTTATCTCCAATGACAGTTATGGAAGGGTGAAAGCAAAAGTAAGTGATAACTGGAGCAAAGAAAAGGGAAGAGGCCTTTATTTTGGGAGAACAACAAGATCTAGAAGTTCCAGCCAACGAGCTGACTTTGTGAATGAATCTTTGAAGCTGGACGGCTCTTGCGGTAATGCTGAGGAAGAACCAAGGCAGCTTTCCAACCCTGTTGATGACTTTAGGGAATTGGTTAAACCTTTCAACATCATTGATGAAAGTTGTGGAGTGAATGAAAAAATGTTGAACTACCAGAACAGTGAAGAGAGAACTGATTCTTATTATGGAAAAATAACAAGATCCAGAAATTCCAATCAGCAACTTGGAGTTGATGGGCTTCCAATACTGGATACTTCATCTAATATAGCAAAGGATAATGATGGTTCACTCTCACAGTCCTTCGGCAGATCATCACATCCTCATCAACCATTGAATCAGGTTAGAGAAGAAGGTGTTGACCTCCAGGAAGTGTTGGGTACTCAAGCAAATGCCCTGCCCTGTATTGAAAGAAAGGACATGGTTGACCTGGGTATATGTGACGCAGTTGTTGCAGAAACTGATATAGATTCTGATGGGATAGTTGAAGCTTGTTCTGTTACTTCCAGGTCTAACTCAGATGGTCCCAGTCGTGGAATGGAAGTTCCAGTCTCAAGGCCAGCCACTGACTGTGTTATGCTAGTGAAGCCCAAGCAACTTGATTTTGATGATGTGGAAGACTGCGGTTGGAATGAAATTGGTGATCCTGCATCAGAGAACAAACAACAGTCTCTATCATCAGAGCGACGGGCTTCTACCTTGTTGCATTCAACAGTTAAATTGGATAAAGTATCTGTTAACTCCCAAGAAAAGCCCATCTTGTCCGTTGAAATGCCATTGCTTGAGGACCGGGCAGTTTTTAGTGAGGAAGATAAACCTTCGAATGATTCATCTGAAGCTTTTGTTAATGAGATTGCTCTTTTTGTTGATGAAAATACTAACTCTGTGCATAAGAAAATTAATTCAGCCATTTCTGAAAACCAAAATAGAGATTGCTACGTCATGGGTTCATGGCCTCAGCATAAGAGGAGAAAGATAGCGGGTCAACTGACTAGTTCCTCTTATGCTTCTTCATGTTTGATGAGAAAGCCGTTTCAGCCTATTGTTACGGATCATGTAAATGGAAATATTAATACTATGGAAGATTCAGATACTGTCCAAATATCAAAAGGGTTTTATATGTCTCATATGGGGGATGACATGCAACCAAATGCTATCAAGAGCTCAGTTGAAGACATTCATCAGAACTCAGGGCCCCATATGGCATGGCCTGAATTCTCATCACCAAAGCTGCAAGTTGAAAAGGTATTCCTTTTGATGCACTGCGGAGCTTTTTAATTTGTCTTTGATGAAATCTGGAATATGGTTCCCCTCTTTCACGAAAATCTTTCTTATTAAAAAATGGATAATGAACCGCAAGTCTGCTGTTTCATTTTCAGTCTAGATGATAAGTAAAGTTACAAGTAGATGACTTAATATCTATCCACATGCCGTGGAATGTGATTATATTGGCATATCTGTCCACTAATTTTCAGCTTGTGCAGTTGCTGGCAACATATTAGCCTATGCATATGTTCAAATAATTCAACTGCAAACAAAACCAATTAATGGTTCACAGATGCCAGATCAAATTTAATAAAAAGCTTGTAATGTCAACATCCTCCACAATCGTGCTGCCAGATACTTAGATGCATTTGCCCTCTCCCTCTTCACACAAACCCTGTACTTTCTCTCAACAAATCAGTGGAATAGTTCTGGGTGATCATTAACCCTTTATTTGACCAACAAAGCGTGACATTTTAGAGGAACTGAATCGAAATACTTAGTAATATTTTTACAACTAACTTGTGCTGCTGAGAGATTGTGCAAAAATTGATACATATAATAGGTTTTAAGCTTGAATGGAATTTGATTGTGGTGGATTTGTTTTTCTGGTTGTGTTAAGGACTCTGATGCAGAGCATATGGTTAATTGTTGTCTGACAGGTTGAACCTGGCTTGGAAGGAAGGAGCGGAAGTGCAAATAAATGTGGAGCACGCTCACCATCAGGTTTGACAAAATTATCCACTGGAGTTTCTCAAGCTAGTTCATTGGAAAAAGTTCCAGTGGAAAACCCTACTATTGTGATCTTCGATGAAACAAGGCAGCACACTGCAGAAAAGAACCAGGTTTCACTGCAACTTGAAGATAGATTTGAACTGGGAAGTTCTGAACTTTTGACTTGTACTGAAACAGCCATGCAGGAAAATAGATTTCATGTAGGAAGGAATGGGAAATCACTGTCTAATTCAGTTAGTTCTCCACATAGTCAATCAATGGATTTGATTGGTACCGATCAAAGTATGCCTGTATATGAGTGGTTTGGTATGGAAACTGAGGGAATTGACTTTGAGAAATTGGATCTTTCAGATAATGCACTAGAAAGTGCAATTGCTGTGGAGCGGCTTTGCAAATCTGTTTGCCTTGAAACACCTTTGTCCCATTTTGCTACTGCATATAACAAACATAAAACACTAAATTTATATCAATCTGTCCCAAATGGAGTTTTAGAAGCGATGGAGCTGAGCACCACCGTTAACACAAACAGTAACACTGGCAAGGAGCTTGAGGCCAGTTTGAAGTGTTTCGATGACAAAGTCAACGACACCTTGCATGGGAGGCTGCATTCTGACTCCCCAGCTTTTTCTAATGCTCCATCCACGTGGGAAATCAGAAAACCTTTAATGTCTCCAGTTGGGAAGCTCTGGGAAGGAATCACATCGAGGTCTGGTTCAGAGAAGAGAGTGAGCTCAATTCCAGATCTTCCCTGCATCAGTGAAGAAAATGAGAACATCATTGAGGTACCTGAAACATTTAAGGATGTTGTTGGTTCAGAACAGATGATCAGCTCAGTCAAAAGAGGGTTGCTTGCTGATATTACAAATAATCCTGATCCTCCAATATCAGTTTATGATTCTGAGATGGTCAGTGATAGATACAGTCTTGCTTCTGTGAACACAGAGTGTAGCTACACTGGCACTTGTAGAAGGGACAAATTGAAACAAGGAAACCAGAAGGGCAACAGAAGAAAATATAACATTAAGGCAAAGGAGAATCAGAACCTAGTGGGTGTAAATGGTGTCAAAAGAGCCAGCGAATCTCACCATAACAGATTGAGTAAACCAATCTTATCTGGAAAAACCAGTTTGAGAAAAGGAGGTCTGAGTCTTGCGGAGACCAAGTCTAAACTTAACAATATTGTGTCAAACATTACTTCTTTTATTCCACTTGTGCAACAAAAACAAGCAGCCGCAGTTGTTACAGGTATCATCTAAATCTTTTTTTTCTTTTGTCCTGTCCGTTCCCATTAATTGATTATTTATTAAAAAGACTACTTTTTTCCCCTTCCTTCCATAAATGCCTACCATAAAAGATAAATTCATCATTTTGTGAATCTTTGAATATGCTTTGGTATTACCATATGCTTAAAGCACAGTGTCGCATTACAAGGTTTAGACCCACAGTTTGATTTTTTCATGGTTATGAAAAGATTACTTAATGCGCAATTGGCTGTGTGGCCCTATAAGAACAATCCTTCACCATTCTGAAGTCTCAGTTTTCAGCTCAAAATCCTTCAATGGGATGAGTACATTTGATCATTTTGCTTTCACTATGTAGTTGAATCTGAAGAATTGGTCAAGGCATGTTCAATTATAAGTTTGCTGAGCCTTGAATCCAATATGGCTGTATTTTTCTCCTGACACACACATGGATTGCTGTTTCAGACTTCAGCTTGCTTTTGTTGTTGCTCTGTAACTATTTAACATTTTATTGGTTCAGATTGCGCATACTGAAATATTACTGGCAATATGGATCAAGCTATAAACTATGATTATTAACACCTGTTGTCATGGTTTATAAAAAATGAAAATGCTTGATGAGCTGCCTCATTTTATGTAGCTGATTTTATATACTTGGTCATTTTAGGTTAAGTTCTTGCATTTGATTGTAATATCACAGCAATCCCATGCTATTATTTGGAAATGGTTTCCCCTTTCTTCAGTGGTTCCATTTCTCTGTAAAACTTCAGTGTCTATTCAGTTTTCTTAGGATGGTAAACATGCCTAATAAGAGGCATACTACGATCATGTTACTTATTCATTGAACAAATAGTGTATGTTTATTACAGCATTCCAACATCTCCTCTGTTTCAGTCCATAATTGATTTTCAAATACCGGTGCTTCCTTATAGGGAAAAGAGATGTTAAAGTGAAGGCCCTGGAGGCTGCTGAGGTTGCAAAGCGTCTTGCAGAAAAGAAAGAAAATGAAAGAAAGATGAGGAAGGAAGCCTTGAAAATTGAGCGAGCAAAGATGGAGGAACAAAACTTGAGGCAGTGGGAGCTAGAGAAGGAAAAGAAAGATCAAGAACATAAGAGAAAAGAGGCAGATATGGCAGCAAAGAAAAGACAGAGGGAAGAAGAAGAAAAAAAGGAGAGGGAAAGGAAAAGAAAGCGTGTTGAGGAAGCAAGGAGGCAGCAGCTAGTGCACGAGGAAAAGTTACGTGCTGAGAAAGAAGAGAGAGAAAAAAAACACCGAGCTGCAGTATGATCTCTTATGCTTTAATGCAATTCACAATTTCTGTTAGCTGCCAGTATTATGAATTTTATTAATTTTGAAAATGAATTTAGGATGAAAGAGCATTCGAGAACAAGAAATCTAAGGACAAATCAGGAAAGCATGTTAAGATGGAAAAAGAAAAGGGAGACAACAATCTTCAGAAGGTGCCTGAGAGTAAACCTGTGACTTCTATGGTTTCAACAATTGATGATGGAAAATCAGAGTTGGGTGATTGTGGCGATAATTCAAAAGTACGTGTTCTTAACATCATTCTTACTTAAATTTTAGCCATAATGCCTTGAAGTTCATGTTTTCAAAAATAAAGTCAAAGTTGCATATAATTCCTATTGGAACATAGGCAACAAGCAAATCGTTGTCCCTTTCTCACCAGAAGGAAGAAGTTTTCTGTTTTCTAATTTCAATTAATGGTGAGTGCTTTTGTTCTCATATTTATTGTTTTCTGCCTTGTTGAAGTTGGTGGTATCAAGAAGGATTCTTAAAATTGATGGTTTCACTGAACTTCACGTGCATAGAACGTTCCTTGCAAATGGAGCATTGGCATGACTACTGTTGCCATTTTTATAATGGATCATTGCATGGGAGATTGGATGAAACAACAATAAAAGAGTCTTTTCCTCACTACTAGCCAACTTGTAGAAAGTTATCTCATAAAGAAATAGTTCTGTTTATGTTCTTCGTGTGGTGTACTCCTGCTCAGACTTCCTGTGTTGTTGTAGGAAATGACTGTCTTTTCCAAGGCAGCTGAGAATGGCAACTTAATGTCTAACATAAGCCAAGAACAGGCATATGAGATTTCTCCATACAAAGGTTCAGATGATGAAGATGAAGATGACGAGGATGATGAGACAGAGAATAATAAATTTATTCCATCATGGGCCAGGTATGCAACTCAATTTTGTTATCTTGATAGAAATCCCTGTAATGAAATTAGGCTTTTAATTTACATAGAACACTATATGCTTGCACATGCAGCAGTGCTGTTTCTTGCCTATCGGTCTTTCTGCTCTGGGAACCACTGCAATAGATGAGATGACAATAGCCATTGTCCTTTGATATTATACTTATTGTTAAATTATATCCAATTTTGTCATTTGAGACTTCAATGTTTCTCAATGCGTTAATGAAACATTCACAAGCTTATTCTTGCTTTCTGCAGTAAAAATCATTTAGCTTTGATTGCTTCTTCCCAGCAAAGCATAGACCCACGAACCATTTTCACCCCAGACAGCTTTCCTGATAAATCTGAAGGTATATTCAGATAGTATGGTATCTTCAACTCTGATATTTGTTTCTGAACTAAACTGTATTGCTACTTTGTAGTTCTTTTGCCCAGAAAACTTCAGCAAAAACAGCGGGCACACCAATGAAGTTTGACAGCATTGTATTTCTTAGGTCCTTCGGCAATAACTTCAAACCCTTGTCCAGTAAAAGGTTTGCTTTCTTTTTTCCCTCTGGAAGATAGAAAGACTGTATTTGCTTTGATGCGTTGGCATTGCATATTGCTGTGAACATCCCCAGGCATATCTTAATTGTTTACTGTAACAATTCACCACCCTTTGTTTAGCTTTCCACCTCAACTGCTCAATCTCAAACATTTTTAGAAAAAGAAAAGGTCCCAGTCTCAAACTTGGCTGGCTCAATTATTTGGATTCATTGCCTTAATAATATTGAAACATTCTTAGCTGTTGTGACTACATAAAAACTTTTAGTCTACTTTCGTTTCTTTTCTTGCATTACTTGTATCCAATCCTTCCCCATTAGTGCATCTATAGGCCCATGTTAAATATGGCAAACCGAGAACCATCTACTTCCCCTTATTTTCCTTAATGGTTGCCATTCCATCTTCAAATAGATGCACTTATTTCTCATCTAATCCGTTCTTGTGTTTTCAAAGTTCAGTCTTCGGATCCACTTAAACTAACGTGTATATTTTTATAATAACATTCTCATCTAATCCTTTCTTATGTTTTCAAAGTCTTCAGTCTTCGCATCCACTTAAACAGACATGTATGTTTTTATACGTAACATTCTCATCCTAGTCACTTCATAGACGTAACTCTTCACTTAGCACTTATTATCAACAATAAATTTGATCTAATTCCAACAAGGATTTAACAGTCACATCACTTTAGTAAGACTTCTTAATTTCAACTTTGGTACTAAAAGTAATGCTGTTAATCTCCTGTTTGAAAATAGTAGTAAGGGAACTAGAGAATATTGCTGAGCATGCCCAATGGCACTAAAGACGTGCTCTGATGCAGAGTGCACCTTTGATGGAATTTGTCATACCAGAGATCATTTATCAGAAGCCATCCCTCCCTCCAAAAAAAAAAAAAAAGCAAAATTTATTGTAATGAGATTTACATTGCATAATTCTTGACCTTGCCTAAAATTTTGGTCACAAAAATCAAATTTACGTAATCTAAACTTTGGTGGGTAATGTAATGTGTTTTACCATTTATTTTTAATTATCATGAAAAACTGAAAAGTAATTTCGTTTCTGCTCTTCTGTGTCAGGTTTTGAAGAAGACTTCATTCGTAATTCATGGGTTGGTGAATTCGTAGCACACATAAGTAGCTTAGAATCTTAGGTTTGCTATCATGTGAACACTTTTATCATGTCTCGATTAGCAAAGCGAGCACGCATAACAAACTATCTCGTTGTGTTGATGGACCTCTGGTTGTCCAGTAAGCCGTCAAAGCGGAAAAAAGCTTCATGTTCATCAACATGAAGTTGCAAAAACAGGGCATTATTGTTAAGTTTTCATTTTCTAACCGAGGATTTAGAGGAGTCTTAAACTGTTCAACGTCCTGCCGCTGTCATTTCCAGGTGCAAGCGGAAGGTTAAGTGATAAAACCTAGACTAGACCAAGAACCTATTGGAATGCTGTCAACCTAGACTAGACCAAGAACCTATTGTAATGCTGTCTTTCAACTGAGAACAAGTGTAGCTCTAATATTGTTACCTTTAATTTCAATCTTCTTAAAATCCTGTATGTTTCACAGTATTGTCTAGTGTGTTTAATTTTGTCCTCAGTGGACTATATTGAGGCCATGCTTACTTAAGTAATAGAGTAAAAACATGATTTCTTTATTAATACTCCATGTTTTCTTAGACCATCTTTTGTTCTTACCGCAGTCTCTGTACAGTATTCAACCCAGAAAGTTTAACTTCGCAAGGCAAAATTTCTTGAGCAGTTCAAAGAAAGAAACTAGTTGTTCATTGATTTCTATATCGTTCCCCATCTTCAACCATGGTTTGCTTTTTATCCATCATATGATGATCTCTTTGGTTGCTTTTGCTCTTGATTTGAAACCCAACGGCTAGCTTGTGATTAACCTTGACCAATGGTTGCGCTTAGTGCTGTCATTTCCCAATCTTCCATGTGCATATATGACGAGCCTGCAACAGAAAATTAGAGATAAATTTTGACAGGGACGCAATAAAAGTACTGGTTCAAGAAAAATTCCGGACCCATCAAACAGTTTTTTATTTTTTATTTTTAACAAAAACAAGCTGTTATATGCATGGTCAATAGGAAAATCCATCAAGTCCTAACTTATTTCTTTAACTAATAAAGCTTTTTATGATTAAAGTTTGTCTAAAACTACTTGGTTCAACCAGATAAAAGCAAACTTGAAAAGTTTCAGTAAATTTATGTGGCTCAAACACAAATATTTTTTAATCAAGAATCGCAAAACATATCTTAATGACAATTTAAATCCTAAGATTTTGTGAGAAAAGGTTTCATCATTTTATTTTTAATTAACGTGGATGTTCGGGTTAGTTTGCGTATATCTTGGCTAATCCTATGGGCCCTGAAATTAATGATCATGTAAGCCTCCAGTGGTCTTGAGAGGACTCGAACTCGTAATCATTGAAAAACAAACTCAAAACCTGACTAATTGTACTATCCTTTATGTTATCATTCTTTATTACATGCATGGTCAATAGGAAAATCCATCGAGTCCTGGCTTATTTCTTCATTAGTTTCAGCTTCACTACTTCTAACACTAATTGTCTTAATTGAACATAATTTTCAATTGTTTTTTTTTTAAAAAAAAAAACCACTAGCTAATGACAAGACAAATGACCACAACGCTAAAAAAGAACAACTCAATAAAACAAACAATAAAATCTCAATCCTCTTCCTAACTCTAAGGATATGCCTAAACAACAACAAAAAAAGAACAGGAGCTCAACAAAAGATGTTATTCCGGCGAAGAGGCTATTGGATCAATTTATGGCTATTTCTTAAATTAATTGGAGTTGAAGTTGTTTTATTGTTGATATGACTTTCAGTGATCCGTGTATAATATGATCTCGTTATGCCGTTCATAAATTTGGTTGCTCTGCGGAGTGCAGACAAGGTGCATAAAGTTCTTGATTTTGAAAGGTTTGAATTGTGATAACCTCTCTCTCTGTTAAGTTGGTGACTAGAAGAATCAAGCTCAATTCTTGCTCTTGGGCGAGTGTTTTTTCAGAAATAAAAAGGATCTTTTAGTTGCTGAAGAATGCTTGATTTTATTATATACCACTTTGCAAATATCTTAGGAGTGCTCTCTCATTAGAATTCTGCACATATGATTTCAGTGATCAGTAATCTCTACATGCCAAAGAGACTTCGGTATGTACCGGCGATTAGTTCTCCTTCATCAAAATTCAGCACTACTTGTTATGGTTTCAGTGATCTATGAATATCTATTACCTTCCATACTATTTAAAATTAAAAAAAGGCTACTAGATTTTCTCAATAACAAAACAAATAAAAAAATAAAACAAACCCAAAAGACACTTATTACCCAAAGAAAATTTCAAACATGTATTGCATAAGAAACACCCATAAATATTTTGTAGAAAAAAAAATCAAAGGACAAAACTTTTAAAAGAAAAAAAAAAGCAATGCAGACTAGACTAGATCTGTAATTAACAAACCTTAATCTTAAATGGGTTTCTCTCCTCTCATTTTTTTCTTTTAAAAACAAAAATCCAACACAACAAGACCAAATCAATAGTGTTTTTGTTTTTGTTTTTTTCTTTGTGTTATGCAATAAAAAAGTTAGAGATTAAAAGAGTGGTGACCGTGAAAAAAACAAATATAATAGAGATCGAAGAATTATAAATTGTCAATTTTATGCTTATTCTTTCACCTCCCTCTACAACTTTCTCTTCTTCATCTCAAATTGTTGTGTCTTTTTTCTTTTTTTTTTCTTTCTCCTCTTTTACCTCTTAGCTCAAATAATCTTTGTTCACTCAGCTCAAAACTCTTTTCTTTCTTTTCTCTTTCTTGATATTTTTCTTTATTTCGAGTTCTCTTTTGCCTCCTCTTATTCCTTTCGTTTATAGATGTCAATTTTATCTCTTATTTAAATAACCTTATATTTTATTTCTTATCAAAAGATATTGATTATTCAGAACATTTTAGTTTAGAGCTTTTCTATAGCTTAAGGTTATAATTTGGAGGCTTGAGAAATCTTAGAGCTATACATTGCATCAAGATTGGAGATATCCATAAATTTTAATCCCGTCATGACTATTATTAATATTATTAGGTTTTGGTAAGTAAATAGTTAACAAGCAATAAACAAGAAGTGGATTATATAGTACTTGGAATCTGATGTGACCTAAAAAAGAATGTCATTACTCGGAATGTCTAGTCAAGTGAAGAACCATAAATGGAAAATAAGTAGGAATTATATAAATTTAATGTAATCTCCATATACCAATAATCATGGTTGTAGTTGTATTTGAACATTAAAGTGTTAGTTGTATTATATTATATTATAAAAAACTAAAAAAAGATTTTTTTACTCTATTTATTGAGCTATCTCACTTAGTATGATGGAGTGTTATAGTGTAACTGAGACAAACCCTTTTTTTTTTCCTTTGAATATTATACAATTAAGGAAGCAAAACTTTTTTTCTTTTTAGTTTCCTCTTATATTATGATGTCATGGTTTAAATTTTTATAATTTATTTTTATATGTGTGCTCTAGCATATAGCATATTCGTATTGACATTAAACATTTTGACTTTAAGTTAAAGGTCCATATTACAAAATATAAATTTTATTTATAGTTTTAAAAAATAAAACAATAAGAACTAAAACTACCACTAAAAAAAGCCATTTTGGTTTTCTTTACTATTCATGAATTTTCTTCAAAGAGCCACTTTAAAGAATTTATTCCATTAATTTCTTATGGTCCAAGATGATTTCTTTCAATTCAAACCGAGTTTTGTAAGTTTTCACTATAGCAATTTGCTTTAGGTCGATCAAATCCTATATAGGATCATCATATGTTGTTGTTCCAAATTTAATTTGTAAGGCTTTCACAAAAAAAATCTAATCGGTAATAACTCATGTGTTCACCATCTCTTGAAACCAAGCAATTGACTTA
>Ga0325403_1004742_pt1 | contig 12684 bp, 5 predicted proteins | sample PopdelMetagenome_19_FD_205665 | JGI IMG/M metagenome (GOLD analysis project Ga0325403, IMG submission 205665) | Populus deltoides microbial communities from Bellville, Georgia, United States - Xylem-PdKOR-R4 | ecosystem: Host-associated > Plants > Phyllosphere > Stem > Wood/Secondary xylem...
TCAAGTATCCTAAACAGAAATATTAATTAATGTTTTCTTATAAATAATTTTTTATATTTTATAATCGTAAAACATTTAAACTATCCTTGAAATACCCTAAAGAGAAATTAATTCTAATTACTTTTTTTTGTAGAAATGTTTTATATATATTATAATTTTCAAATATTTAAACTTTTATTGAAGTATCCTAGACAAAAATCTTGATTAATGTTTCTTTAAAATGATTTTTATATTTTATAATTTTAAAACATTTAAACTATCCTTAAAGTATCCTAAATAGAAATCCTAATAACTTTTTTCTTTAAATTATTTTTATATTTTATAATTTTCAAACACTTAAACCACCCTACAAGTACGTTAGACAGAAATCCTAATTAATATTTTTTTATAAATTATTTTTATAGTTTATATTTTAAAATTATATAAACCATCCTTGAAGTATCATGAACAGAAATTTAAATTATTTTTTTTAGAATTGTTTTTTTATTTTATAATTTTAAAACATTTAAATTATCATACAAGTATCCTATACAAAAATATTAATTAATGTATTCATATAAATTACTTTTTATTTTTTATAATGTTAAAATATTTAAAATATCCTTGAAATACTTTAAATAGAAATTCTAATTACTTTTCTTTTGTAGAAATTGTTTTTATATTTTATATTTTTCAAATACTTAAACTACCCTATATGTTAGACAAAAATCTTAATTAATATTTTTTAATAAATTATTTTTATATTTATAATTTTAAAATATATAAATTATCTTTGAAATATGATATACAAAAATTCTAATTATTTTTTTTTGGTAAAAATTTGTTTTATATTTGCATGAGCACAAACAACTAAATGAGCTTCTAAGTTCTAACTAACATTGCTAGATGACTTCAAAGCATTTTGCATCATGTTCTGTCATGATATAATAATTCTAATATCACAAATGTTATCAAGTAAAATATAGATATACTAAAAGAACACGGTGTTTTCCTCCCGTGGAAATGACAAGATTATAGATTTTGTAAATAAAAAAATTTTCTGTAACGATGACAAAATTTTATTTTTTTTTTGTTGTTTTTTTAGAAAACAAGTTTTCTTTATATTTTCTTGCTTTTTATACTTGGTATTTTTATCATTTTATATTTGATTTATTTATCATTATTTTTTTCTTAACTTTATTTTTTTGTAATATTTTTTTAGTTTTTTTCTTTTTTTTTGAAAAAAAATATTATTTTTTACACTTTGAATATTTATCACTTTACACTTGACCTATTTATACCATTCCTTTTGTTCTTAATCTTTATTTTTTTTGTAATTTGTATTTAATTTTTTTTCTTTACACTTTTTATTTTTAAAATATTATTATACAAAAACTAAGAAAATAGAGTTTCACTATAGTAATTACAACATTATTTTATTCTTCTGCTATGTTAAGAATTAGCTTTAGATTTTTTTTATTTTTATTAACGCACATTATCTTTACTATATTTTATTATATGTGAGCATACGATTATATTTGTTACTCGATGTAAAAAAAACACGTTAATAACACTTGCAAATTAATTCTTGTGTTAGAAAAAAATGTTCTACCTGTAGAGAAACAAGTTGAATAAATGTATTAACACTTTATTTTTTGTATTTATTAACATAAATGGTTCTTGATATTTATATATTTAATTAAATGCATGCATAAATTTTTTTTATTTATAATTAGATTTTTTAAATAAAAAAATATATTTGAAAAGCTTGCAGATATGTTTATTTGCTTTTTCCAAAAAAGAATATTTGACCCGCTGAAAAACACGAGTTAAATAACTAGACTTATCTATTTTAAGTTAAATTCAATTAAACTCAACTTTGACCCCTATAATTTATTTTTTTATATTAGCTTTATAGTTCTTAAAATCCTCCAAACCAGTTTTCATCCTTTAATAATAGTTATGAATTTCTTTATTAAAAAAAAAAAAACAATGAATGATGTTGTTTGACTATTTTAATGCACCCTTAGGTATTTAAAATAAAATCTTTAATGAAAGATATTAACATAAGAAGCTAGTCTAATAAAAGAAATTAAAATTAATTATAACTTGATTCAAGATCTAATCATGGATTAACTTAAAACATCATGAAAAATTGAAATGTGATCGCTATGAAATTTTTTTTTAATTGTCAAACTTTCAGGCTTTTCAATTTCTTACCAATTTAATTCACCAATTTAACCGGGACAACCCTTCTACTTGGTTTCACATAAAATTCAGCCCGGTTCAAGTCTTAGGATTGACAGGTCATTGGACCGGATGGCGTTGAATTTCACTGGTGCAAAGGGGCTGAAAAATTGTCAATAAAAAGCTTTGGGGGCGCCCTTTTGGCTATACCACACGGTGCCGTTTTACCATTTCCTTCCCGACCCTAAAACCCTACCTTCCATACCCTCCCCAGTTTCCACTTCGCATGATGCTTCTAAGAAAAAAGCAGTCAGTCTTCTCCCTCCCTCCGTCTATTGAAAAATAGTTTGATCTCTTTATAAATAACCACTAAAGCTAAAAACAGTAAATAATGTCGGCCTTATCGAGAGGCCTCATTTCTCGTCTCCATCGGATACTGTCAGCCAATTCAAGAACACCTCCAACAGCAACAACAAAGTTCTACCTCTTAAGATGTTTCAGCGCTGATGCTCTGATCGATGGGTCCCAGGTTGAGTACCATCAACAAAGCCGGGTCATTGAAGCAAAACCGGGTGTAATGACCCCATATTCAAAGCGAACAGGAGTCGTTGCGGTTAAATGTGGAATGACTGCTCTTTGGGATAAATGGGGTGCTAGGATTCCTATTACTGTCTTATGGGTCGATGATAATATTGTCTCTCAAGTTAAAACTGTTGAAAAAGAAGGCTTCTTTGCTTTGCAGGTGCTATCATTTGCGTAAAGTTTCTTTATTTCTTTTTTATCCTTTTGTTGTTAATTTGGCCTTGCTATTGTGATTCTACTGTGTGTTAGGTTGGTTGCGGGCAGAAGAAAGAGAAGCATTTGACGAAGCCGGAAGTGGGTCATTTTAGAGCTCAAGGTGTCCCCATGAAGAGGAAATTAAGGGAGTTTCCTGTTACAGAAGATGCTCTTCTTCCTGTTGGTACTTGTGTTGGCGTTCGACATTTTGTTCCTGGTCAATTTGTTGATGTCGCTGGAATCACTATGGGTAAAGGTTTTCAGGTCTATTTCTATTTCTCCTTTAGTAATCTTCCTTTTGCTTTCATTTTAGCCTATACGTTTTCCCTTTCCTTCTTAGTGTGTTCTTGTTGCACCTGTTTAAGCTTGAAAATGAGTTTACTAGACTCAGGAAGTTCGAATGAGATTACCCAACATTTTTCTTTGTAGTAGGGTATCACTTGATTAACATAATTTAACTATCTGACTAGATTGAAAATTTTACTAGGTCGCTGAGTAATTTTCTTACCTTGTTATTTGTGCATTGCTATTATCATAATGACAGCCAGTTTGCTTTGTCAATGGCATTTGAATGAGTATTTCATCGGTTTCTTAGGTCCAAAGCTTATGCTTGTGATTATGTCTGCGAAAGCATGTTCTTTTTCATGTTTTTTTTTTTTTTAATTATTATTACATGTGATGAATTGTACACGTTGTTACAAGAAAAATCCCTTTTCACAAGTTCCAGGAATTCTCTTGTTTAAAATTCTTGTTAATTCAGAGTGAGAAGAAAAGGTTTAGGATTTATTTGTCATGGATATTTACTGTTTTGTTTTCTATATAGGGTGGTATGAAAAGGCATGGATTTAAAGGAGGGCCAGCAAGTCACGGTGCATCCTTATCGCATCGAAGCATTGGTTCTACTGGTCAGAGGGATGCTCCTGGGAAGGTGCGTGTCTCTTTCTTCGAGTGAACTAAAGAGTGATTTGTCTGACCTATCATTATTTTAGACTCATAAAGCTAGGTAATGGGCCAAGATCCTCTGCTAGGACCTTTGGAAGTGACACTGACATGAATTCTGCCTTGAGTTGTGGCTGGAACCTTCCTGCCTGTGGAATATAATACATTCGTTCTCACCATGACTATTGTACAATTTTTTTTGTCAGCATTTGTTTCTTACTCCTTTAAGAAGATAGAGATCAGTGACACAGCTCAAATCAACCGAGTGGAAATTCTAAACTAGCTGGGTTGGCTACTGAACCCTCTTCCTCCATGCTGTCCTGCCTAAAGCCATGTTCTTTGAGATTGGCTTGGTCAATCTCACTTCCTTATTTTGATGATAAAAGTTACACAATCTGGTCAAGGATATCCCATTATTAAGGTCTCGTTGAGTATAGCACCACATATTTTTGTTGTATGTTGCTCCACTTCATCTGTAGTGGTGATGATCTCTTGTCTCTTCTTGACAGGTATTTAAAGGCAAAAAGATGCCTGGGCGCATGGGTGGAGTTCAGAGAACGGTTAAAAATGTTTGGGTCTACAAAATAGATCCTGCAAGGAACCTGATGTGGGTGAAAGGCCAAGTATGGTTCTCGAACCAAATTTATCTTTTCATTAAAAAAAGAAATGAAATTTGAATAGAAGGTTAAGGAGGTTATACCATGCCCGCTGAAAATATTTGCTTTTTTGTGGTCTAAGTGCAATGTTTTTTGTATCACATGTGTCTTGTATCTAGGATGCCAGTTTGAAGTTTTGTTGAGGTAATGGTGAATAATGTTGAAGCATTCTGTAAAGCATGTAAAAGCAAGTTCATTTTTGGTGAAACAAGGATGGAGTCCACTGTCATGGTTTAAGTTTTCTTGTTGTTTAAGATGGGTGTCTAGGATAATTGGGTCTACGGGCAATTGCATTTATGAGTTACCCATCTCAATTTTTTTGTTCTGCAATGCTAATCACATGTTCTATAATGGAGCAAAGAAAATTTATGAAACTTCAACACTGAATTAGAAGGATCTAATTCTTTTGGTCCCTGTTTTTATATCTCCCTCTTTTATCTTCCCCTTTTGTCTTGATGGATCTTAGTTGAGTCATATGCTTCCGCCGCAATAAACCAAGCTTTCCAATCCTTTATGTCTCTCATCTGAAACAATCTTAACGGAGACTTCAATTATTTTCAGGTCCCTGGAGCTGAAGGGAACTTTGTGTTCATAAAAGATTCTGTTTACAAGAAACCTGATATTCAGATGCTTCCATTCCCAACTTACTTTGGTGCAGAAGATGATGATAATGCAGAACCTCTAGTTGCTGATCTTGGAGAAGTAGATCCGTTTATGGTTGCAGATTAGTTGATAGTTACAAGAGCAGGTTTTATTGCCTTGCAGTCACCTTTTCGGTGAACATGCATGCTTATGACGGGCTTACACTCTTATTAGCAATCAAATGAGGCTGTTAAAACAGTTTTTTTTTTTTTGGTCAAAGGACTGGAGGTGAAGGGATTGTAATTTTGTCATTGAGTTCATTTGACATATTGGATTTTGAAATCGGTTGAACACCTTTTTTTCTCTTCCGGTACCAACATGGGAAAGGTTTCCTCAAATAAATATAGGAACTTGTGGATGCCTAGCATGTGATGTAAAATTGTTGCAGAGTCACTGTTCGAAGCTGATGCATTGACTATTATGTTAAACTTGGTTGATTTCTATGTTATTATCATGCATATGCTGAATGTGATCATCACTGGTACCTGTTGAAATAGAATGTTGGGGGTAGATATTTTGACAAAAAAAAAAGAGTTAAGAGTAGCTTTTTTCTCATGTTTATTGCCATCATTTTACCATCAATCTCCACATTAATTTACCTTGATGATGATGATACATGATTAGATGATGTTATTTATTGAGATTATTTTTCTTATTAATATTAAGGTTGTATATCTGGTGTACAAGACACCAACTATCAAGTGGTTGATGTGAGCTCAAATGTGCATGAGCTTAGCAGGAGTGGTGTTTGGAAAGTTTTTTTACATCGTAGAAAAGATATGGAAATATTATAAATTTGAGTTTATTTCTCAAACTTTGTAATTTATTAAACTCATGATATAGGTTTAACTTAGGAGTTAAACATCTAAAAATTAAATGTTAAGGAATAAAATTAATTAATTTAATTTAAAAATAAAATTCTCTTAGAAAAACTAAATTTAATAATAAAAAAAAACTAAAAAAAAGACGAGACCTAAGAGAGTGGTAAAGAAAGTGTAAAGGATGGAAAAAAAAAACTTAAAAAAAAACTACAAGAATCTGTGTCCATGTTAACTTTATAAATCAGAGCTAATATCTTAAACCTGTAAACTGTTAAATTTTAGACTTGTACTCAACTAAAAGAATGATGAAATTAAAAAAAAAACTGCAAAAACCATCTAAAAAATAGCAATAAAAAGAGTAGAAACCAAAATTATATTTGAAAATATCTATTGGGGTGAAATTAAAAAAAAAATTTAATTGAATAAATTATTATTAACTAGCTATGTGACCCGCGCTCCGTTACAGATCATATATTTTTATTTTTCATAAGAAATTATCTATGCATGTTTTTTCAACGCATTTTGGTAGTTCAAAAAATATAACAAATCAAAAGTTTATGCACACATGTAATCAAATAAACTAAGAATTATGTGCATTAATAAATCAATAAAAAATCATTCATGACATCAAAAAATAAAATTTAAAAAATCGAGAGACAGATGTAAATTAAGATATTGAATCTTGAAAAATAGAATGTTAAATTGATTGAATAAAATAAAAAGAAAAAAAATATAAGGTTACACATATAAAGAATATCATGTAAAGGTGAATATTTGTTATTTTCAAAACCATGGTTTATCTATATAAAAGATAAAAACAAAACCATAGATGAACTAGAAAAACCACTTCGAAAATTAAACACATAACAAAAAAATTAATATTTTTTAAAAGAGGCTCTTGAACCAAAAAAAAAAAGTTGTCCTTTTTTTTACTTATAGTTTTTTAACCAGACACACCATTTTATTTCTTTTCAATTGCATTCTTTAAAGTTATATTTTCATGTCAACCTTAGTTATCAAACCCGGTCTGGAGGTTGACCTAGCCAAGGGGCTGGGTCTCAGGTTACACGAGTTGACTTGAGTTAACCCGAAAAAATAAAAAAATATTTAAACCAAAAAGTTTATTTCAAAAGATTTTTTATCTCACATTGAAAAGATAATATCTTATTCTTCTAAGTTGAAGTATTTAAACCAAAAAGGTTTATTATCCCACATTTAAAAAACATAACATTTTTCTTGTGAACATAATATATATATATATTAAAGGACTTCAAATCTCACATTGCAAAAATAAAACATTCTTCTAGTATTTATATAGTGAACTTTGAAATGAGTTAGTAACTAACTGAAAAATATAAAAAAAGATGGGTCTTTGGGTAGAAGAAAAAACATATTTGAAAAAAAAAGTCTCTACTGGGTTTTTATCGGATCACCCAAGTTCCGGGTTGACTCGGTGGGTTGACCTGTTTACTCGAGGCCAATTGCAGGTCCAGATTTTGAATGAAACAGACCCAACCAACACTATTAGGTCCTGGTGGCAGAAGGGTCAAACGTTATTGAAAGCAGGACCCAACAACTTTTAACACATTTTTAACTAAAAAACAGTAAAGACAACGCCCTCATGGTGCTACAGTGTCGTACACAGTGTGAACACTATATCTACAATGTGGTCCATAGTGCAATGAGTCTATATCCTCAGTATCTGCACAATGTTTTTCCCATGCCTTTTAAAGTATCGTATAATAAAAAAATTGTAATAAAAAGAATAGCGATGAAATTAAAAAAACACCTTAATTCCATACATTGTTTTAGTTTTTAAAATTGTAATGAAGAGAATACGGATGGAATCTTAAGTATAACATACATTAGGGGTTGATTTGAAAATTTTTCAAGGCCGTCAAGAAAATCGTAGGAGAGAGAGGAAAAAAAAAACAAAACGCTACATGTGCCATTCCAACCTCCATCAAGCTAGACGCATCACTTATTCATGGAGAGAACGTTGAGATGCTTGACCATCCCAGACCCAAGATAACCTTGCGTAAAGGAAGGTGAAAAAAATAACAACGATCAAGGTCAATTAATTTAATAGAAAATGATAAAATCGAATAAAAAATCAATTTAAAATAAACTGAGTCAACCCATGTTAACTCGACTACCTTGTGACCTGAGATATGAGATGAGGATAGCCCCACAAAAAAAAAAAAGTTGAACAAATTACAAGGTTAAAGGCCTAGTAAGTCAACGTCAAATGATAAAAATAAAAATAAAAATCTAAAAAGAATTTTAAAAAAATACCCAACTCAAATCAGGTAAATCATTTAAACTAATGAACCGAGCCATGAAAATGAAACAACTCTATAAAAGGCAAAGTTGAAAAAATTACAAAGCAAAATTCTTAATTATAAAATTAAAAAAAAAACAATGAGGACTAAATCTTACATAGAAAATAATTGAAAGAAACTAATTAGGGATTAAATTGAAAAAATAAATGAAGGAAAGGATAAAAAAAGAGTAAGGAAAAAAATGAGGATCAAAATTTGAAAAAAAAATTAAAATTCTAAAGGACAATCGAAAAAATAGAATAAATGCAAAGGATAAAAATATAACAATAAAAAAAAGGGACTAGATTGGATACAAAAAGTAAATTAAATTAAATATGCAGTGGGATAAAATTGAAAAAAAAAACCCTTGAAGAAGCATTAAAATCAAAGCAAAAAAAAATAAAAAAATGAGGATCAAATCCAAAACAAATAAAAAGTGGAGGACACAACTATCACCCGCCATGCCAAATACACCACCCCGATAGCTGCTCAGATGAGACAACAATCAAGTTTTATGGTCATTGTAATTGTCCTCACACATCTCTAGAATAGCACAGAGGACTCTAACATGTTCGTGCCACACGTCAGCATATTTTACTAATTTATTAATATTTTAATAAGGAAAATTACAAAAAAAGACTAAAGGGCATGTCATTATTACAAAATAACCATGGCACAATGACAAAAATACTCTCGAAGTCATTCTTAAAATTTAAAAAGTCAAAGGTTAAATATGTAATTTTATTTTAAAAAAATATAAAGATAAATAAAAACCATTCTGCAAAGTTATTTTTCTAAGCAGTTAAGGGTATAAATATTATTTTATTGTACAAATTAAAAGAAAAGGACAAAAAACCCCTATCGAGAGATCGTTCTTTTTTCAGATTTCAAGAGCAATAAAGAATTTTTACTATGTATTTTCAAAATTAATTGATAAAATTATCCTTAATCAATCCACAAATGATATTTAAATCTCCTTGAAAAGATTATTTTACCTTTTGATGTCAAGTAATTGTTAAGAACAATAAAAAAAAAACATAATAATCATTACATTTCTTGATTCTCCTCTAGAAAAAAACTGAGCTCTTTTGGCTTATATATATATATATATAATTGTTTAGGATTTACATATATTGACTCAAATATTAAATCAATAAAGTTGGTTTTATAAACCATTACAAGTCCTAGCTAGCTAACTAGTGCTAGTGCCCACGCTAAGCTGTGGGCTGCTATTTTCACTATAAATTTCTTTTTTTGGTGATGTAATGATTGTGCATCCTTGTAATACTCGTGATTTTAATCTTTTGCTACTAACAAAACTTTATAACTTTTCACCATCTTTTGTTTCTTTTACAATTAACAAAACTCTATAACTTCTTACCAAGATCTCTTCAAAAGTCGAGAAGTTTAATGATATCAGATTCTCGACAATTATTTTTCAAGTCTTTATTTTATGAATCTCATGATTTGCACTGGCAATAATAAAAGAAAACCTCATCAAATTCAGAACACCATCACCACCAGACAGCAAAAGAATCAGAGAAATAAGACCTATTTATATGCAGTGAATGGAAATGCATGCTAAACCGATCATCAATTATTTTCACAGTCACGTATGAAGCATATATCTGAAAAAAATGGTGATTTAGTTTTTGGATTGTTTCCATATATCTGAAAGAACTACATGTATGAAGCTTTCATGTGTTAGCACCAAAGAAGTATGCTTAAAAAAAACACATAATTAGAGATTTATATTTAATATATTTCAATTACGATCGGCTGATCAAGAAGATAAAAAAAAAAAAAAGCTGAGATATCAATCTTTTTTCGATCAAGATATTCAAATATCATGGTATTTATTTTCTTGGCATTACTATGGTACTACCCGGCTTGATAGAAAAATAAAAGGTATAACTTAAATGCACTAAATTGTTTCATAGGCTTGCTAATGACAACTCACAATATCATTGCACTTTCGAGAGAATAAGCTACAAAGCTTAGTACCCGTTGTTTATTGTTAATAAATACAAGTAAATTGTGTGTCAAGAGGCCAAATTCTTGATCTTTTACTGCTGAAATATACCAGAGAAGAGAGAGAGGAGATGACAATGTAAGAGTTATGCATTTCCTATCCTACAGGGAGTTCATTCTATTTTTGCCTTCCAAGTCACAAACTTAAGTTATACTCTTGGATTTCATTTATAGACATTGAAGGATTGACTGCTATCAAAAACCATCATGGTAACAAAAGCAAATTCAGTAATTCTAAATGCCAAATTATTTTTTTTAATATAATTATCTTTCGACCCCATCGAAGTTGTTTAAAAAAACATCTGGCGACTAAATATAATAAAGTAATAAACAACAACAATCATGAAATTTTATTATCTTATAGATCTTTTAAAAAAATTATAATTTTTTTCAAATTGCTTCACGAAGGGAAAATGGAATCATGAAATCAAGCAAGGGACCAACTTGCTGCACTGACATCAAATTTACTCTTCTTTTTTTTTGTTCCAATCAATAATTTGTGCCTTCAAATCCCAAATCAATTTGGAGTAACTGCTTTTCAATCATTAAAATCTTATAAATCAGAAAGACATATCAAAGTAATACATACAAATCATGGTTTATAAATAAAATGTAGAATGCATCAAAGACAACCATCATTTCTTAACCAATTTTAAAACACAACAACAATAGAACACCATCATTTCTTAACCAATTTTAAAACACAACAACAATAGAACACCATAATAGCAACACCATTGCAACACTTTCAATGAATTACTCACCATACCTCATGTCGCACAGGTGCGGCATCGCGATGAATATTCCATTTCATCTAGGTATCTATCTGGCAAATATAGGAAGACAAAGAATTTTTATCTTTTATCAGTAGAAAACAGGAAAGGAAGTCGCCACCTAATATTTTGGTCACTAGGAACCCTAACTGGTCTCAGAGATCGGGTACGGGGACTGGTTGCGTAAAAGAAAGGTATTAGCACCCCAAATACGCCTTACCTAAGGTAAGCTGCATTGTTTGATTGTCTGATAAAAAAATCTAAGGTGTTATTGTATTTCTAATTGTTGGTTCGTCTATGATTTAATAAAAATCCTCCTCAGTAAGAAGGTCCTTATCTTATCGGGTAAAAACCTAACAATTTTAACGTCAATAAAAAAAAAAGAAAATTCCTTTTTAATAGCGGGAATATATTTTACGTATAAATTCATAATTTAGATACTAAAAGAAAAGAAACAAAATATTTTTTGGGTATTTTTGAAATATTGGCCTAGTTCTCATGGCTTTAATAAATTGGTTATTAAAGCCAAAATGCATGCTAAAACATATATTTTTTTTGTTGTATGAAAATATGATGTGATGATTTTTTCTTATCTTTGAGAAACTTGGCCGTATGCATGAAAACAAAATATTTTTTTTGTTTTATAATTTTTTGCAATGTTTTGACGAAAATCGGGTATTTTAATACCGAATTTGTATCTTTATGGTATAAAAATATAAACCAATATTGCGCAAAATAGATAGAACAATACACGATAAAATCACAAACATTTTTAGAAATATTTTTTGGAATTTTTAAAAAACAATTTGGGGTCGGGCCGGACCCGACCTAGACATTTGGGTTGGGCCAGAAACGACCTGACCCAATGTTCACTGCATGAACAGTGAACATGAATTATAATTCACGCAAATAGCTCCTGAACCTCTAGCGCCTTTGCAGCCACCTTACCCTAGTTGGTACAAGCCAGAGCTCACTTGCGAATACCATGCTGGTGTTGCCGAACATATCATCCATACTTGCAATGCCTTCAAGAGAAAGCTTCTGCAATTAATCAAGGCAGGGTGGATAGCATTCGAAGACACTCCTAACATGAATACGAACCCTCAACCTAATCATGTTTGAAGTGGTAGATCAGAAATACACTAGTGATAGAATGTCCGGGAAATCTAAAAGCACTGATGGTCTAGATAGGGGCGTAAAAGGCAGCATAAATTTTGAAGAACTCGAATTTCGACCACAGTTTTTTGTCCCCATCAAGAGCTGTTGTGGGGAGGCTAGCCTAATAGGAGATTTACCAAAATGGGAGGATGAAGCTAGCCTTATTATTGTCTTTTGTTTGAACATGTCTCTTTTAACTTGTTTAAGTCTTGTTGGTATTTTAGCTCATAACGCCACAAGATTTTCTTTGTCAAATGAGCCCTTCTTGTTAAAAAAATCATGTGTTTTCTTGTGTTCATGATGTGCCTCTATTTTTTTGATTGTTTCATATCTACATAAACACACTCTTTACTCACGAAACCATTGCACCAAGAATTCTTCATTGTGTTTCCAAAACCAT
>Ga0325403_1004743_pt1 | contig 12684 bp, 8 predicted proteins | sample PopdelMetagenome_19_FD_205665 | JGI IMG/M metagenome (GOLD analysis project Ga0325403, IMG submission 205665) | Populus deltoides microbial communities from Bellville, Georgia, United States - Xylem-PdKOR-R4 | ecosystem: Host-associated > Plants > Phyllosphere > Stem > Wood/Secondary xylem...
GAAAAATTACAATTTCCATCACATGTCAAAGAAAATTCTAAATTCAACAAAAATAAAAAAATACCCCCATCTATACTATATTAAAAATCAACCCAAATGATGGATAACTTCTTTCCCATCAATAAACTAAAAAACTTCTCATTGAAAAATCGATTTCTCTCTCCTTCTAAACCCAAATTGAATAAAAAAAACCAATGATTGTAATCGATTTATCTCATATGATTTCATGGTTTACCGTGGTTATCTCTTCTTGTTGCTAGATTCTCATATTCGTTTCTTCCAGATCCATTGCGACAAAACCTATTTTTAGAGAATGAGAAGCTGGGTTTTTATTGAATTAGGGTTTTTTAGTCTTTGGATTCTTCTTGGAGGCTAGATTTAATTTACTAAGTAAAAACATAAAAGAGGATAAAGAACAAAATTATTTCCTTTATGGGGTTGGATTCATTTTCAGTCAAATCAAGTTTTGGGTTTTGGTTATCAGGATGAACAAAAAAAAAAACCCTTTTAAGGGAACTTGAAAATTCTAACTCTAGTGAAATGAGCACTAAAATGGGGTCTTGAAAATTACAAAAGTTTAGTGCTTTGATGAGTTTGGATTAGTGATGTTGAAGGGTACATCGAGGCGAGCTACATGTTAAAAGGGTAAAAAAATATGAAAATGGGTCACCACCTAGTTTTATAGTAACTAGAAACCCTAATTAGTCCTAGAGGTTCGTGAGGGGCTGACATCACCTTATACATCATATTTAAGGTAAACTACATTGTTGTTTATTTTCAATGATAAAATGTGTTTAATGTTCTTACATGCTAAAGTTTGTCTATTCTAAATACAAAAAAAAAAAGAACATGTCATTTTTTATATATTCATAGATTTTTATGTTTTTTTTTAGCTTTTTATGTGGAAACACTTTCAAAAAATTCATCAGGAAAAAAATTAAACATAATAAAAATCAGGCATACACATACAAATTTCACAAAGAAAAATGTCAACACATAATAAAATTCACAATTTAAAAATAACATCACCAAAAATCATAATTTAACAAACAGATTAGTGCACATTAAAACTCATAAAAAAATCAAACTTATATTAAAATCCACATTGAGACCAAACTATTATGCATCAGATTAAGCTTTTGCGATCCAATCCTTCCAATCTCATTGCTAGGTATTAATTTTCAATCTTATTTCACCATAAAAATAAATTCCATGATGACATCATACCATCAAGGTTGTTGTGCAACAAGCACAAACCCACAAGACTTGAAATATCATTTATTATTTTTTAAACTTGCAAGCGCAAAAAAATATGCTAAAACATTGAAAATTATGAAATAGTTGTTCATTGGTGTAATGCAGTGAAAAATGATTTTTTGTGAGTTTTGTATTTTTTTTTTTTTTGGAAAATGATGAAAACTAGGGTTCAACAACTGGGTGATGACAAATTGGTTTGAAAGAGAGAGAAAAAAACTCATTTAAGGCTAGTTATTGATCGATGGAAAAAGCAATGGATTCTATATTGGAGCTTAGCCTAATGAATTGCATCTCTGCCCTAAGAAAGAGAATAAATGTTTGTGTAATCTAATAATATAGTATATGATATATGAAAGGCTTGTGTAAATATATTTAGGAAAGTTTTAGTATTCTTATGTTGTAATCTCGACATTAACTATTGTACATTGCCCTACATATATAAAGAAAAAAGATTGGCTAACTAATAGGTTAAACCTCATATTATTCTCAAGTTGATATTAGAGTCATTACGCTTTAAAACTTTCTTTCCTTCTCTCTAATGGACTTTTCATCTCAACCTATGGTGCAGAATTTTTCTTCTCCCTCTGCTTAGAAAGCTTCTCCTAATGTTGTCGTGAATCCTTAGTCTTTTTCTTCTCCCTCGGCTTTGGAATCTTCTCATGTTGCTATAGTCGTACAACCTTCCCCTGTTGCTGCTATCGTGAATCTTGCCACCATGGAGCCTTCAATTGCAAGCATTATTTCCCTTTCACTACCAAAAAATTGGCAAATATAAATGGCAACGGCGACAAAATGTTTTTGTCAGTAAATTGCAATGAATTCTACCAAAAAAATATTCCCTCATTATATCCATCGAAAAACACCGACATAAATATTCCTTTAATATATATTGAGGGAATTACAATGAGAAAAAAAGGGATTAAAAAAATAAAAAAAGTACGATGAAGTGTTATTTATACTGATGGTATTAATACCATTGGTAAAATATGTCCGTAAACTTATCGGTACTAATACCATTGGTAAAATCTGTCCATATACCTATCGCGAATATGTTCCTGAGAGCTCTGAAATTGTTCCCTTCTCCTTGACACTATTCATTATGTTAATTAAATCCAGAATCACCAACGGATTAATTCTGTTGGATTTTCCATAGAGTTCTAGAATTGTTTATTTTTTAATTGCATTATTAATTATTGTTCTTTATAGATGAGATCACGAACAGATTGAAAAGTCGTCGGTGATATTTGGAGGGTTCTGAAATTTTTGATCAAATTAAAATTTTGAATTAAATATTACAGATGGAATCACTGATGGATTGAAAGGTCGTCAATGATATATAGAGGGTTTCTCAAATTTTTTTATTAAATTGAAAATGTGAATTAAAAATTACAGACAGAATCACCGATGGATTGAAATGTTTTCGATGATTTTTTTAGGGTTTCCGAAAATTTTTGATTAAATTAAAGATTTAAATTAAATATTATAGATGAAATCACTAATAAAATGATTTAAAATATTAATATTTAATTATATATCGGTTAAATTATTGGTAAAATGCCCCAGTAAAAAGACCATAATCTCTCATTTCATAATAAACATCCATCTTCTTCTTCTTTTCCTTATTCTTTTCCTCCTCCTCCTTTTATATAAAAAACACCAACATCCCTTTATTGTTTCTTTCTCTTCTATCTTTAACTTCTTTTCTTTTATCTTCTCCTCCAAGCGCAGGTATGTCTTCTCTTCTCTTTCTTCTTTTCTCTTGTCAGTTTTTTTTAATTAACATACTTTATGAATTTATTTTATTCTTTTCTTTTCTCTTTTCAGCCTCATTCACAATTAAATTAAGGTAAGAATTTTTTTTTCTTTTCTTTTTTGTGTTTTTTTACATTATATTTGTTTTTTTCTGTTTAAATTTTTATATTCTTAATAATTGTATGAATGTTGTTGTAAGATTTTGTTTTTCATATAAGATCAATTTTATTAGATTTTAGTTTGATTTTGTTTTTCAAATTTGTTAAATTTCAATTAAATTAATTTATTTGTTGCTGGATTATAGGTTCTGAAATAGGTTTTCTAGGTTAGGTGGATTTTTTTCATTGATTTATTTATTTGTTGTTGTTGTTGTTTTTATGTTATTTATTTGTTTCAAATTTGTTTGAGTTGATTTTCTTCTTCTTCTTTTTTCCTTACAACTTAGTTCCTAAGTATTATCGAGTGTGGATTTATATTAATTTAATTTATTTTAATTATTCTTTGATTCTATTAAATAAATTTTTAAAAAAATATTTTTAAATAAAGACAAACAGTATTACCGTTGTTGTTTATTTTTTTATGTTGTTTATTTGTTGCAAATTTGTTTGAGTTGATTTTCTTTTTCTTTTTTTTTCCTTGCAACTTAGTTCCTAAGTATTATCGAGTGTGGATTTATATTAATTTATTTTAATTTAACTATTCTTTGATTCTATTAAATAGATTTTAAAAAAATATATTTTTAAATAAAGACAGATAGTATTACTGATGGATTACATCCATCGGTATATTCTAAAAAGTTGGAAAAGAATTACTGCAAATGTCATTGTGCCATTGTTTAATCACCGACAGAATTACATACGGTATTTATGTTGGTTATATGGCAAAATTCTTTAGGGAAATACTGACAGAATGAAATGGGTAATTTTTTTTTTTGCATGTCTTTTCCGTCAGTAAATCCATCATTTTATTATCGATGGACTCACCAACATACCAAAAATTATTGACGAGAGTTTTACCAACAAAGCATTTCCGTTCGTGAACTTGTGAGTAAATTTATTGCCAATGGAAAGAGAGTATGGGAGGGTTTGCGTGGGAGAAACGAAGAGGTTCTATGGTTCATGAATTAATAGGATATTGACCCTTGATGTTAGAGAATAGATCTCAGCCATTTATTGCAGCTAAGAACAAAACTTTGTCCTGATCTGCAACTGACAATAGGGGACCAGGGCTATTTTTGCAGGTAGAATAATCCTAGGTAGCTTTTCTATGAAAGAATCTACAAGTGGTTTTGATGTTATTAGAGGTGGAATTTTGACTTTGAGTGAATCAAAACTTTCAGGGTATGCGATGGAATAATATTTCATGGTATGGATAAAAGCTTGTCAAACTCTGCAATTCACGAAGAAAGAATACAAGGCTATTTTTACAGGTAGAACAGTGTTGGATAGTGTTTTTGTAGTGAATCTGAAAGTGTTCTTGGTGCCATTGGACTTGGAATTTTGGCTTAGAGTAAAGTACAAATACTAAGGTATAAGTTGGTATAAAATTTATGTGGTATGGTGAAAGGTGAGGGAGAAATTAGTGTTAAAAGGTGGGCACTTGGCATCTTTTTTCTCTTGTTTAAATGGGAAAAGGATGATGAATAGTGAAATAATGTATTTTTCAATTTGGTCCCTAAGCCTTTGAAACTTTGTAATTAAACCCCCAATCAGCCCTAATCTTTTGGATTCCTTGCAATTTTACCCTTGGCCTTCATCAATTGGACTTTCAAATTTTTATGCTTTTTATAAAGTGGTCCTTGGTTTTTAAAATTCTTCAATTTGACCTCCAAACTTTAATTTTCTTGCAATTTTGTTCCTAATTTTGGCCGATTGAGCTAGTAAAAATTAAATTTCATCCTTTAAAATTTCAATCTTCTCAATTAAGCCTAGATTAGGCTTCCAAAGTTAACGTTTGTCAAATTAAGTCCCTAGTAAAATTAATTTAACCCATTAAGAGTCTAATTAAGTATTTGCACTTTATTAATTCTTTTAATTTGATAAAAAATAATTCTTAAACTTAATTAATCATTTAATTGGGTATATGATTAAATCAAATTAGCCTATTAAAAGTCTAATTAAATCCTTAGACTTAATTTTTATGCTAATTCATCTAATAATCATTTAGTTTGACCTTGAATTTGCATTCTCATCTAGTATTGGGTATAATTGGGTACAATTACGCCTTCAATTTTCTCTAAAACTTCAGCTTGGTTCCTTCATACATTTGAAACCCTTTTCAGCCTGCTTTTGCCAAGTTGCTAGTCTTTTTCATTTTTAATTTTTAATTTTTTAGTGGCTTTTTATTTTAAAATAAAATGGTAATTTTGGGGGAAATCCAAATTTAGGTTATGACAAAGGGAAGTGCAATTATTGACCATTTTATAGATAATGTTGTGGAAGACTATGAGTCACTAGATTTTGAATTTTATGATGAGTTGAAAATTGATGAACCATGTATTTTGATTGAGTAGTGAATATATTAGAGAAATGGGTTAGAGTAGTGATAATTTCTCCATAAAAGAAATTGTACCATGTTTTGATAGGTTGTAGTTTGAATGCACCAATAACATGGATGAATATAAAACTTGCATCATCAGTCTAAAAGCTGGAAAACTCGATATTCATGAAGATTCACTACTAATTATCTACCATGTGAAGGGGGAATGGCAAACTAAGGATGAAACTAAGGTCATACCAAGATTATCTTTCGATGTTGGCTAATAAGTTTGATGAGATACAATTCACTCATATGAGCAGATATAAGAATCAGTTTGTCGATACCTTGGCCATCTTAACTTTGACGACACGTATTAATATTGGGGGCAAGATTCAACCAGTAAACATCGAAGTCAAAAACTTTCAAGCTCATTACTGCTCACTTGAAGAGACAACAAATGAAAAACCATGGTACAATGATATCATGAGGTTATCCAGCATCAAGAATATCCTCTAGGAGCCTCCAAGATGGATGAAAAGACTTTGAGAATGATGACCATGGATTGTAAATTGGATTGTGAAATCTTATATAGAAGGTCATTCGACGGGACTTTACTTACGTGTTTGAATGAGAAATAGGTTGAGCAAGCTTGACAAAAGGTCTATGAGGGAATTTGTGCCACTCATGTTAATAGGCATACAATGATAAGACAAATGCAGTGATTTAGATACTTCTGATTGACTATGAAAAGGGATTGTGTTAACTATATTAGGAAATTTCATAAGTGTAAGATATATAGGGATGAGATAAATACACCTTCTGCACCTGTATTCAAGATGACCTCACCTTGGCCTTTCAATATATAGGGATTAGATGTCATAGGACCAATCAATCCAAATGCCATCAATGGGCATGGATTTATCTTGATGGCCATCGACTACTTCACTAAATGAGTAGAAACCAACTCTTATGAACATGTGACACAAAAAATGGTCAAGAGATTCATCAAGAAAGATTTTATTTGTCGGTATGGCTTGCTAGCAAAATTATTAGCTGATAATGTTTAAAATTTTAATGAGAAGATGATTGTTAAACTCTACACCAAGTGTAAGATTAAGAACTTTAATTCTTCTCCTTACATACCCAAGATAAATGGTGATGTCGAGGCAGCCAACAACAATCTTAAAAAGATCATCCAGAAAATGATAGTCACCTACAAAGACTAGTACGAGATGCTTCCATTCATACTTTACGCATACTAAACCACAGTTAGAACTTCTACAGGTGCAACCCTTTATTTTTTGGTATATAGGATGAAAGTGATGATACCTTTAAAAGTGGAAATTATATCATTAAGGGTTCTAAATGATGCAGAACTAGAAGAATCAGAATATGCAGATCTGAAATTTGAGTAGTGGAGTCTGATCAACGAGAAAAGATTGGTAGTAATTTGTCATCATTAATTACACCAGAGTAGAATGGTTAAGGCATACAACAAGAGAGTCAGAACAAGGGTATTCAAAGAAAGAGACCAGGTATTGAAAAAGATCTTGCTAACATCGGGAGAAGATCAAAGCAAATGGGCATCAAAATATGAAGGACTATATGTGGTGAATAAAGCCTTTCCCAGAAAAGCCTTGGTTTTGACCAAGATGGACGGAGATGATTTACCTAACCCTGAAAACTCTAACATTATAAAAAAGTATTATGCACGATGTACTTTGTCGATATATCAATAAAGATCAAAGTTTGGCTAGAAATGTTTTGGTGCACTTTCTTTTTGTAAACTTTAAAAAGCTTTACATGATCTCATAGGCTCAAAAAACCTTATTTTTGTGTTTTTATAAAAATATTTTTTTGAAAAATCAAAGTTATTAGTATAAATACAGAGGTAAAATTCGTGTTTGTTTTTTACAAGTAAGTTTTGCGAGTTCAAGTGATCTCCTAGTGAAGTAACCAAACCATTTAAATGACTTTGAAGATGAGTTTTAGTTGGCTGAATAACAATCATAATTTAATTATGATGAAAACAATTTTTCATGACCAAACAATCACAATGAAAGAAAGCAAAGCTTACTAATCCTAAACTCATATGTTTGAAATGAGAGAATGTCATCTTTGATAATCCTTTCACAATACTTTAAAAAAATATTATTTGCAAGTCCTCATTGAGCCTAGTAAATCTTTCTTGCAAAACAACCATGACTAGGATCATACCTCAGATTACCAAGATTAGAAAAGCAATTTGACCACAAGAATATACAAAATAATCCTTAATTATCAAAGGTGCCCAAACAAAGCAAGAGCATGAAGAAATTCAAAGATTCAAAAAGGTTGAGCATGCCATGCAAAATGAAAATAATTAGTATGATGGTGACACTCAAAGTCAAATAATCCAAACAGTGGGGGCATGTCAAATTATTTTGCAAAGTCAACCCTAAGATCTAGGAATCCTTTGACCAAAAAGAAGGTTTGGGAACGAGATTTAGTGATCATTGGTCTTAAGATCTCTTAAACACCTTTTGAGCCTACAAATATCCTTTTCTTTCATGACCAAAAGCCAAATCCTACGTTGCGTGCCCAATAAAGCTTTTTTAATCAAAGGCAAGCAATATGGATTGGTAAGCGATGCTTTCCCATGTGAAATGAACTTTTTAAGAAACTTTGATTATGCTTTATTATTCATACAAGTAAAATGAACGCTTCAATACCATAGAGAAATTCAACCTTCAAGAAACCTTATCTATGGGAATCACCCGAGTTCTTTTTTAAACAAGTTTGTTTTAAACTAGCATCAAAATGGTTTTTGTTCATGGGAATCGCTTGAGTTCTTTGTCCTTTTAAAACATATAGTACATCTTTTTTTCCATGCAAAATGTGAACTAATTCACATTATGTTGTTTGCATTTGCTAGTGAAGGTAATGTCACTGGGTTGGGCCACTAACAAAGCTGAATGGGCCAAATCCAAGCCCAGCCCGCGCGACTGGGCTAGGTCCAGTCCACATATATATACAAAAAGTAGAAGAAGCTTGCTGGGCCGTCTGTTGGCCCAAAATCAGGTTAAGCTTAGGCCTCGGGTCCAATAAGCCTAGCCCATGTGGTTGGGCCAAACTCAACCCAACCTTAAATGTGTGTTTAGCTTGCCTTATTTTTGCCAAAGGAAAAATCCCTTTTTTAAAACATGTTTGTCAAATATAACCTTAAAGCATTTTCAGTGCCTCTGATTTTAGGATGAGGACACGTTTAGCAAACACGTCCTCCTACCATTTCCTTTAGCTTAGCTTTATCTTTATCTTGTCCTTATTATAGTGTTTAGTCAAACATGCCATAAACTAGTTCGGAAAAGTAGGAAAAAATTCAAGGATCATTTTAAAATTATTTATGGGTTCCTCATGTGTTTTTTCAACAATTCTATCTAATATTAGGTTATACACTTACACTGTATGATACCGACTCAAATTAAAAATACCTGATTTTTCTCCAAAAATTCAAAAAAATCCTCCTTTCAAAAATAATAAAAAAAAATATGTTTTGTTCACGTGCATATGACCAAATTCTAAAAATCTTTTCACATATATTTTCAAAAAAAATTGTATTTTATCATGTTTTAAAAATACAAGATAAATATTGTAATCAATTTATGATTATTCATTAAGAATTTAGCCAAAATCTCAAAAATATCACAAAAATTAATTTGTTTAATTAATATTCAGGATATGAATTTTATAGCATAATGCATACTTCCAATATTAAATTAAATGAGTTAATAACAATAAACATTAGAAATTAGTTGTAGACTTTATTATTTAAGGGTATAAAATTATAATGTAAAGTATTTTTTTTTTTGCACTGTCAAATTACTTTGTCTTTTTATTATTATTTGCACAATAAAACTACAATTATATTTTTAGAGAAAATAACCATTAAACTAGGGATTTTTTTTGTATTTTTAGTTTTTTAATAATAAAGTTACGGTATTACCTTTAAAATCAAAAAATTATACGTTTGATTTCAAGGGTATTTTTTGTTTTTACTTGTGGTTTTTTTGTTATTTTTGGATTTGTCTGAGAGTTGTTTTGTCATTTTAAAAGACTAAATATTATTACAAAAAAAAAATTGTTAACGCATTAGTGCAAGACGGTTTCCGCGAGAGGCGCATGTAAGGCCTTCCAATCATGAAATTCCACCATATAAGGAAGCATTAAGAGAGGCTCATCTTTCTCTTTCTAGTAGTGTGGTGCATGCTTATGGAGGAGGCAGGGTTGGCCCCAAGCAAGCCTTTTCTTCTTCTTCTTTCTTTTTTTTCTCCTAACCTAAAAATTTGTGCGAACCCATTCAAAAAACAATTTTGTCCTTATTTTGTATTTTTATCAATCTTTACCCTCATTCTCTTAATTATTATTTGTTTTGCTTTTAATATTTTTTTGTATTTTAGTTTTTTATTTATTTCATCCCTGAGAATTTTATTTCATTTAATTTTTATATCTAATTTGGTCCTCATTAATTTGATTACTATTTTTTGGTGTTTTATCCTTTTCTTGATTTTTTAGTTTTTTTTCAATTTCATCCCTAATCATTTTATTGTATTTATTTTTTTATCCAATTTTGGTCATCTTTTTTATCGCTATTTTCTTATCCTTTTTTTATTTATCTATTTTTTTCAATTATATCCCTCAGTATCTTATTTTATTTAGTTTTTTAATCTAATTTGGGTCCTCAATCTTTTTATTACTAATTTCTTATCACTTTCTTAATTTATTTTGTTTTTGAATTTAGTCCCTAATTATTTTTCTTCATTTAGTTTTTATACTAAATTTGGTTTACATTGCTTGGATTTGAGATTGTTTTGTAATTGGATATTCTAGTCTCTCTCTTTTTGTGTTTGTCTTTTTACATGGTAATCTTGGTTTCATTACTTGAGTCTAATATAATTTTATTTTTTTGTCCTTTTATTATAGATTGATTTATTGTAGAAAAAAATTATTTTTTCAAAGTGGAATTTAAAACTCTTTAATATATATATATATAAGAAAAAAATTATATTTTTAAATATAAAATAAAAAAATATTTTTTATTTAAATACTTAAAATTAAAAGAATAACATACTAACAATACCTCCGATTTCTTGAAGACCTCCGATTTCTTGAAGTAGCAGCACAGGGACTTGGATGCATGGGCATGTCTGCCGCCTACGGCCCTCCAAAGCCTGAATCGGACATGATCGCCCTCATCCACCACGCCGTCATCACCGGGGTCACTTTACTCGACACCTCCGATGTCTATGGACCCCACACCAACGAAATTCTTTTGGGCAAGGCCTTGAAGGCGGGAGGATTACGACAGAGAGTTGAATTGTTCACCAAATTTGGCGTCAGCTTTAAGGACGGCGGTTTTGAGGTTCGAGGGGATCCTGCTTATTGTTCAAACTGTTTGAAAACGTCCTTGAAAATAATTGTTCAAAGTATCATTTATTTATTTATTTTATATTGAATCGGCTAGATTTGAAAAGAATAAGTGAATCACTAAATATCTAAACTAAATATCTAGACGAGTTTATTGACTTACAGTTTTATCCAATTCAATTAAAATTCAAGTAAATCTAATAATATATGCTGCATTTAACCACTATATTTTATGCTAAAAACCTGGCTTCCATGTAAATCTTCCGGTCCATACTTGGATTTAAAATCTATGCTTTATGCATAGTGGAGAACAAATTGCGGAATTTGTGATCATGCACTAATTGAATGATATATATAATATAATCTAGCATTTGCATGTCAATGCCAAACTTTATATTATATCTATCATACTTGATATAAAAACTTACCTGAAAATAATTGTTCAAAGTATTATTTATTTATTTATTTTCTAATTGTTGAGAGTGACCAAAAATTTTATATTATATATGTCACACTCAATAATATAAAAACTTACCTGCAAATAATTATTCAAAGTATCATTTCTAATTATTGAGAGTGACTAAAAATTTTATATACTCGATATAAAGACTTAACTAAAAATAATTGTTCAAAGTATCATTTATTTATTTATTTATTTATTTATTTTATATTAAATCAGCTAGATTTAAATTAGATTTGAAAGGGATAAGTGAATCACTAAATATCTAGACTAAATATCTAGACGAGTTTATTGACTTACAGTTTTATCCAATTCAACTAAATGCTGAATTTAAATATATAATATTAGATTTGTATAAATATATATTTATTATTAATAAAAATTTAATTTATCTTTAATATTTATATAATATTAGATTAATAAATTTAACATATGATTTATAAATCTACCGTAAAAATAAAATTTATATGACAAAAATACTTTACAAAGAAAATTATAAAGTTATTATAATTATGAGATTGTTATTGCAAAAAAACATTATTCTTAAAATGTTATTGGTCGATGTTCTCTTAAACACTAGATATTTATTAGAGTCGTAGAGAATTGTACATATTATGTTCTTTTTTTATGAAAGGAAACAGTTGTTCTCATAAGTTAAAGCACAAGAAAAATCTAAAACTAATATATAAGTGTTTGTCATAATACATGTATATTGAACTGATCTGCATAAAAATTTCATATAAAACGATCACATATATCTAAAAAAATATTAATAGGACGGTTGTGTAACTGATCCTTGGACTTGAGATTATTAAACTATTTTATATAAAGAATATTATGTTTTGAATAAAAAAATCTATTTTAAATAATATTTTAAATTTCATTGTTTATAATATATGATTTATATTTATATGAATTATTTTTTATTTTTTTATATGAAATATAAAAATTTCAAATATTTTTATTTAATTTTTCTAAGTTGGCGGCTCACACTTGAAATGCATCCATCAAGTGAACGGCTGCTCTTATCATGGATCGGTTAGCTGAAACATCAATTTCAGTTCCTGCGATAATTCCAAGCTGAATTTGTTTATTGATAAAGTAGATTGAATTTACATATGAGTGTTAAAAATATTATTTTAATATATTTTTAAATAAAAAAATATTTTAAAAACGTCAAATCAAATTCCCAAACAATCCTGTGCTCCTTCCAGTACGTGGGTGCTGACGTTAGAAATTAGTCTCGTCCGCGCGCTCGCACACCCTTTCTCTATTTATTGCGGTTTCGTTTCAACTGCTTCGCCATTGTGTCAATTAACAATAGAGTTCTTAAG
>Ga0325403_1004744_pt1 | contig 12684 bp, 9 predicted proteins | sample PopdelMetagenome_19_FD_205665 | JGI IMG/M metagenome (GOLD analysis project Ga0325403, IMG submission 205665) | Populus deltoides microbial communities from Bellville, Georgia, United States - Xylem-PdKOR-R4 | ecosystem: Host-associated > Plants > Phyllosphere > Stem > Wood/Secondary xylem...
AGAATAAGGTGATGAATCACCTACCAGCTGTAGAAGCTCAACTCGCTCTTCCTTGTTGTTGTTGTTGTGCCCCTCCTGCAATCCCTCCTTAAGCTCCTACTATACAAGCTCTTGAGAAGTCGAGTGAATGCTTCTCCTACATTTTTAATATAACATCTTGAATCAATATTTGAATCTTCCCGATTTATTCATAATATTCATAAATTCACAAAATCAAATACTTCCGTAAACAATTTCCATGGATGTTCAAAGACATGAATTCTCGTCACTGATTTTCTAATGTCCCAAGACATTTAATCTATCACCAAACAATGTAATTTAACTTAAATTTCATCAATGACTACACATGCCAAATTTTTCCAAAGCACACTCAAAATCATTCCTTATATCATAATTCAACTTACAACATCCCTTATCATGATTTCCCATTCCAACACAACCAAAGTATTAATCAATCACTAGTCTTTATAGAATTCAACTATACCATCACTTATCAACACATCAAACATGACTCAAACACAACCATCATCATTAAACCCATTGCCATTATCCTTAGTCCCAAAACATACTTTTTATGCTAAACCTCATATTCTCATTCAATATTTCTCAAACCAAACTTAAAACATCATTCTGTAAATTTAGAATTCAATAAATCCAAATGGTGTAATTATACATCATCATCATTAGAACATATCCAAAATTAACATACATCAAACGGTTAAATCTCCCGATATCAGAACAATACCGAACTGACCTGAAAATTGGAGACCTACTGTTCGGGAAATACAGTTTCTGGTAGGAGTGTTTGTTTCTGATCTTAACCGTTCAGAATTTATGTAACATCTGGATGAACAACATATCCAAAATACAGACCAATCCAACGGTGAAACATTGATATAACGTCTTGAAGGGTGATTTATGTAACAAGGCTGTCTTGAAGGGTGATTTTCCAGAAATGTTCCTCCGGTGACAGCCCTCAAATGAAGTCTGCTATTTACAATCCCTCCGGTCAGCATGTAGGTGACATTGAGTATCATAACATATCCAAAACTCAATCTAATCCGACGGTGGAAAGTCAAAATATGGCTGCCGAAGTTTCTGCCCTGTTGCAATCCCAAAACTCATAATTTCAAATCAATTTATTCCTTCTATTTTTCAGCAAATCAAGCCATTATCATGCAATTAATCTTGAAATTCACAAGAACAATTATTCCCCCAAAATATTTACATGAACCCTAAAATTTTAAACTTGGAGGTTTTCTTCTCCTCATGCAAGAACAAGAGAGAAAAATGAAATTACTAAATGGTATGTTGCTTCCCTTTGCTACTTTAACTTATTTCAATGAATTCTTGCAAAAATTTACAAAAATCATGTCCTCCTCTTCCAATTTCCAGCTTCTTCCCTTTGTTTCTCTCAAGCTCTATAACTCTCTAAGTTGTCACTTAATTTGTTTTCTTGGATATAATCCTCCAAAGAACACTCCCTTTTGATTTAGCTTGAAGAAATGAAGAGAAAATGAAGAAAATGGGACAAAACAAATGGTCTCCCTCCTTTTTTTCCATTTGCAGAGGGCGTGCTCTGTTTTTAAAGAGAGGAGAGGAGAGTATTTGTTTTGATAAAATTACAAAAATGCCCTTATTAATGCCCCTTGTGTCATCTTCTTTAATTTACCCTATTTTCAGTACTCTCCTAAAGCTTTTCCAAACTCTGATTGACACAAAATTTGAACCTAATATAAAACAATATGTCTGGGGATCCCTTATAAAATTTCAGCCCGATCCAACGGTCGGATTGAGATATATCATCGATACTGTAAAACTAGACAATCAATGTCTTTTACGCTAAAATCTGAATTTCATGCATTAATTCATTTACTTAGATCCTTATGACATTTCCCCTTAATTTATACTCAATAAATTCAATATTACCACATTTATTACTAATTTGTCAAAATAAGTTTTTTTTGACCGGGGTTTACATATCTTCTAGTTTTTTTCTTTTTCTTATTCTTTTATCCATTGAAACTCGTCACTGGTTTCGCCAACATTACAAGTTTTAAACTAAAAATCATGACTCTCTTTTTGACTTCAAAAATACCTTTAAATTTGTTTATGGAGATCATTCTCTCTCTCACATGACACATTTATTGTCATTCCTACTATTTATTCATTTCTTTCATACCGAATATTCATTACTCATCGAAACCTCATTACTTCAAACCCATGTGTTTTTTATTTTTTATTTTTATTATTTCTAAAAATATTTTTGTTATTTTTCTCATTATTTTATCCATCAAAACACGTTACCAGTTTCTTAGTCCTTATGAATTCTAAACAAAAATTCATTTTATAGAGGTCATCTCTTTCATTATATATTATTATTTATCTATTATTTCTAATCTTGGTTTCCATCACTCATTGAAATATTACCACTTTCAGTTTTACGTTTACATGAGGGTTTACACATCTACATATTTAAATTATAAATTTCCAGGATTTTCACAATCTGGGTTACCGAAAAGCAGGAAAGGACATGATGCCATATGGGTGATCGTGGATAGGCTGATAAAGTCTTCTTTGTTTTTGCCTATGAAGATGGGGGATTCGGTTGAAAAACTAGCTCAATTATATATTAAAGAGGTGGTGAGATTGCATGGTATACCAGTTTCTATAGTTTTTTATAGGGATCCTCGGTTTACATCAAGGTTATGGCCGTCTATACAACGGGCTTTGGGTACCAGATTGAATCTACGCACAGCTTTTCATCCATAAACTGATGGGCAATCTGAAAGGACAATACAAATTTTAGAAGATTTGTTGTGGTCTTGTATACTAGAGTTTGGAGGTCAATGGGAGGATCACTTGCCATTAGTAGAATTTATTATAACAATAGTTATCAATCTACTATTGGAATGACACCATATGAAGCATTATATAGAAGGAGATGTCGAACTGTAGTATGTTGGGATGAAGTTGGGGAAAGAAAATTATTGGGACCTGAACTGGTGCAAATCATGATTGATAAGGTGAAGGTGATAAAGGAAAGGATGAAAGAAGCTCAAGGCCGGCAAAAGAGCTATGTAGATAATCGACGGAGACCACTAGAGTTTCAAATTGGAGATATGGTATTTTTAAAGGTTGCTCCATGGAAGAATGTGATTCGGTTTGGAATGAAGGGAAAATTAGAACCAAGGTATATCGAGCCATATAAAATTATAGAAAGAATTGGGACGGTTGCCTATCGAATATTGTTGCCACCACATTTAGATAGGATACATAATGTGTTTCATGTTTCGATGCTGTGGAAAGCAGACCTGGATCGTACACGAATTTTACCATAAATTTCGATGGAAGTGTGGGAAGATTTAACTATGGAGGTACAGCCTGTTCAAATTATGGACCGAAGTATAAAGGAATTACAAAATAAAAAGGTGCCGTTAGTAAAAGTATTGTGGAGAAACTCTTAAATAGAAGAAGAAACCTAGGAGAGAGAGTCCGAAATGATGAAGAAGTATCCTGGATTATTTTCTTATAGAGGTATGAATTTAATTTCAAGGACGAAATTTTTTTTTTAGGAGGGGAGAATGTAAAACCTCTAGGTGAAAAATTACAAATTGACTAGTTTCATGTAAAACAAAAGAAAAAAAATTTGTAACTCTCGATAGGTTATCAGAAAATTCTAAACATTTGCGCGGAACCTTCTAATATGATTCCTTAGCTTGGGTTAAAATTTCAGAATTTTTATAGAAATTTAGAAATTTGACGAAAAATCACAATTTGACTAGTTTTACGTTATTGGATGTAATTTTAATCTGACCATCAGATTGAGCTGAAATTTTATGAAAAACCTTAAAATATATTAAATAAAATTTGGTTAAAATTTTAGGATGAACAGATCTTGGTAGTGCTATCAAAGAATGAGGACCGTCAAATGGAAGCAAAAGGACTCGTTAAGGGTAAAATGGTAATTTGCCCTTACAAATAAAAAAAGGCAGCCCTTTTCTGTTATGAACTACCGAATGGGCAATAACAAATGTGGAAAGAAAAAAAAAGAAAGAAAGTAAGAGAAGAACATTAGAAGTTAAGAGAATGTAAACATGATGGAATTGAGGTAGAATAGTATAGAAATAGTGAATGTAAGTAGTAATTAAGAAAGAAATTGAATAATTTTGAAGAAAAGAACTTGTAATTAAGGATGAGGAAACATAGGAATGAGGTTTTGATTGTTTTATGTTTGAGAAACGATGTTCTTTATCTTGTTTGAAGTATTCAAAATATGAACAAGGGAAGAAACATCATAAGAATAAGAATGTGAAAAGAACGAAATAAATAAATGTAAGAAAAGTTCATAGGAGAATTCTTTAAGTGAGTTAAAAGAAAAAAATTGATTAAAACTATATGTTGAAAATGAGGTGACAAATGAATGAAAATTTTGGTGTAAACCCCAATTAAATAAAAGATATTACGTGCTTCAAATTTAGGCACGTAGGAGAAATGATAATGAATTAATAATGTAATGCAATTTGATTGATTTAGGAGTTGTACCAGGAGCAGGGCATCAGGCAGGAGGAGTTGGGCCATCACGAGCAGATGGTAAGTGATTCATCACTTTCTTTTAAAATTCAAAGTTTTATTATTAGTTATGAGTTGTTTATGACATGTTGATATGGAAGAAGTAGATGAAGAAATTGTTGGTATTATAATTGAATTACCGGTTAGTATGGAATTACCGGTTGGTATGGAATTACTGGTTGGTTAGTATGAATTACCGGTTAATATGGAATTACCCGTTGGTATGGAATTACCGGTTGGTTAGTATGAATTACCGGTTGGTTAGTATGAATTACCGGTTAGTATGGAATTACCGGTTGGTTAGTATGAATTACCGGTTAGTATGAATTACCGGTTGGTTAGTATGAATTACTAGTTAGTATGAAATTACCGGTTAGTATGAAATTACCGGTTGGTTAGTATGAAATTAGCGATTGGTTAGTATGGGATTACCGGTTGGTTAGTATGGAATTACCGGTTGGTATGGGATTACCAATTGGTTAGTATGAATTACCGGTTGGTATGGGATTACCGGTTGGTTAGTATGAATTATCAGTTAGTATAGAATTACCGGTTGGTATGGAATTACTGGTTGTATTGGCTATTGATAGAGAATAACTAGATGTTGGGTAATTCGTATGGAATTATCAGTTATATTGGCTATTGATAGAGAATAGCTGGATGTTGGGCAATTCATATGGAATTACCGGTTGTATTGGCTATTAATAGAGAATAGCTGGATGTTGGGTAATTTGTATGGAATTACTGGTTAGATTGGCTATTTATAGAGAATAGCCGGATGTTGGGTAATTCATATGGAATTACCGGTTTGATAGTTGGCTATATAAAAGGGTTAGCCAGGTTTGAGGTAAAATTTGTGAATTTCCAAATAAAAAATTAAGCAATGAGTGTTGGTTACAGAAGTTCTATAAGTATAGGATTAATTAATTATGAATGAGTTATTAATGTTGATATATAGTAAGTTGGTGATGAAAGATAATTTGATATATTTTGAAGACTTGTGAACATAATAGCTTTATCATCTTTAAGGTGTTATCTTCCTTATTTCTTATTAATGTTATGTATACAGGTTTTTCACGAGGTGATGTAGAGCGTTAAATATGGGCTTTGTGTTTCAATCTGTTTATTTTGTGGGATGTAATATATTTGTTTTATATGTAATTTGTATTATATGTAGATTGTAATATATGTATCATGAAGATATTTTGCTTTTTGTACTTATACATTTAAAATGTACGAGTAAGGAACTAATATTATTAAACTATTCAAAAAGAATATTTAGTAATTATAATCATACATGTTTAAAAGATAAATGCATGTTAATGTAATAATTAGTTCAATATGAATCTTTTGAGTTTATAATTGATTGTAGTTAATGTGTTATTTGTTGATGATGTAAGGTTGAGAAAATACAATGAAGTATAGTTATGTGAAATATTATTTGATGAGATGGGATATGATCCAGGATGGTTGGGTCAAAGTGGAAGTTTTGAGTATTGTGATTGAATGAAGTCTAGTCAACAACTTGGTAACATCCATAAAACAAAGGAAACTCTGCCAAAATTTCAAAAAAAAATCTCATAATCTTAGACATACTTTTCAATACTTGACATTAGTAAAGAAATGTTTGAGATTTCATGACATTATAATATGAGGGTGTTACACTGACAACCTTTTCTCACTGCTATATGTGTGTGTGTGTGTGTGTATTCTTTTTTTGTATTTTCTCCCTTTTTGTACAGATGCCCTGACACGATCAAAGAGTTGATGTCTTATCCTAAGTACAAGAGTGTCAAAGTAATAAATAAACCGGCAAGACTAGGGTCGATCCACAGGGAGGTGAACTATATAAATTACAAATAATATATATATATATATATATATATATATATAATAAAACAAAGAGTTGAGGATAATTTTATGTGATATTGATGTGAGGATTAAACAACGATCATATTAATCATCATTTTTAAGTAACACCATACTTGTAAATATTGTCAGGTATTCATAATACTAACTTATGTTAACAAAAAATCAAGTTCCTATCATAACAACGATGTCGGCCGAAGACTATGAAGGATCAAGTATTTATTGTACCAAGTGTTATACAACATAAATCTAGATCAACCATTTAACAAGCAAGGTATTAAGAGTGAATAAGATAAAAATGAGAAGACATGTTAATAGCAAACTTTCTTGAATATAAGCATTGAAGTCTATGTTGAATTTATATTATACTTATTCTAATACCATTAGTCTATGACATAATTAACTTAGCTACACATAATGAAGAAGAAGAACATAAATAAACAAGATAGGAACATAGTTATGATATAAGTTAACTAAGTATAGGAAAGGAAATGAAAAGCATAAACAAAATATTAATATAACATGAAAGAAAACTTGAACATTACAAAGAGAGAAAGCAAGAAAATGATCTTGATCTGAAAACCAAGATATCTAAATATATGACAAATGTCTCCTTTTATAGGCTAAAAGAACTATTCATTTGGTTATTAACTATTGAATTAGTGGCCAACTAATGACTTAGTGGACTTGGTGGTTTAGGTATGGAAATGACATTGCTATAATCAGATTTTGGCAAAATGGTCTTTATAAAAGTTGTAGAAATCTGTCTCCAATTTCCACCAAAAAAAGAATGAGATTGTTTGGACTTCTAGAACCCAAGAAACGGACTGAACACTGAACAGTGTCTGGGCTGCAGAACAAATTCAGACTTCTCTTTTGATGTTAATATTTGGACTCCAAAACGGTAAAATTGAGTCTTGAACTCTTCATAAATATTTTAGGCCTATATCTTAGCTTTCCAGCCATATAAACTAGACCTAAATCCAAGGTATACAACTAAAAATATGACCCAATGACTGAATGGTGTTTCAGTTTGAACCAACATCTTTTCTTTAAGCTTAGCTCTTTTTTTGTCTTTTCACTTTCAATAGTTAATTAGATCAATTAATTCTTTGAATTGTGAGATATGCCTGCATTTAAAATGAGCATTTACCATAAATTAAAACAATCTTATATTATCAGACTTGTTATTATAAAACATGCTTAAGTTATGGAATTTAATGATACTTTAAGTGCAATATGATGATATAAAACCTTAATAAGAATGCAATTTTAAATACTATTCAGACCAAAAAATGGATAAAACACTTTAAGCATACCTTGAGGAGGATGAATCCATAATGATTCACTATGCACTTAAGAATACCATTTGATAATCTTACAAAGTCTATCCCAATATAACAAAAACTCACATCATAACATTTTAGGAAAATTAGAAGCATCAATACTCATTCAACATTTTTAAAAAAATTATTTATCGATTGTGTTTCTCTTGTAGACTAATTTTTTTAGCTATCTTTGTCAATCGTAAAATTCCAAGTGAATATAATTATTTTAAAGATTATGCTTACTACCTTGCGTGCTAATCTCCAAGAATTATGTTCTTCACTTGTTATACGGATCTATATCACTTGAAAATTGTTATATTCATGAATGTCACTTTGCAAGACAATCTAATCAAAACATATATCAATAAAAAAATATGGCAGATATTTAAACATGCCAAATATTAATCTCATAGGAAAAGTTAATCTTAGTTTGATTGGTTCGAATTGAGAAATCTTTGTAAATAAATGGTTAAATCTAATCAAATTGTTTCATGAAGCCTCTCATCTGTCGAATTAATTCAAATATAATTCTACCTTATCTGCTATTTCATGCCTCTAATTTCCCAATGAAGCCTCCAATTCGAATCAATGAATCCCAATGACAAAAACAAAAATTGATCGATTTCTAAGTCTATGATTCATACATGTGGTTTACATTCTATTGTCAAACACTGTATAAGGTTCGGTCTTATTTATAATTCTACTCAATCAAAATTATTGCCAAACACATTAGACATGCATTTGGATTGTGACTGCTCTTTTGACCTTATAATAGGGAAGCCGCCTACGTTCAAATTTCATGTGTCAAGATTAAAAAAACAAAAGAATACATTAACTTAAATTTTCAAAAAAAAAATTAAATTCTACAAGTGGTGCTACACCACTAAACAGTTTTACCGACGGACTAATTCCGTCGGTGACAGGAATGAACTCCGTCGGTGAAATAATTACCGACGGAACACGTCCGTCGGTATAATAGTCGTCGGTAATTCCCCTTTCCGTCGCTAATGTTGTCGCAAAATAAATCCGTCTGAATTTTCAACGGTAATTATGGCATCGGTGGTAATTGTGTGGCAACTCTCTGTAAAATACCGATGGATATTATCCATCGGTAAAGCCGTCTATATGTTATCACCGACGGATATTATCTGTCGGTAATGATGGCATGACTGGTGATACAACCATATTATTCGATAGTTTCACCCACATCTACCTAATTTTTTGTCCATGTTTTATATATAAAATGCCTTGAAATTCTTTGTTTTATGTTTTGAAGGCACTATTAGATGAAAAATGCAAAAAGGAGTAAATTGGAAGTAATTGGCAGATTTGACGTTCAGTCGATGTTTTGTGCAGAGTGTGATTTCTAGAGATCGAAATGAAGTGATTCCAGTGGCACTAAAAAGCTAACATCCATACCTTTCTGAAAATGTAAGGCAAGAAAAAAAAATAAGGAAGAGCATGGAAATCGCAACTTTCAAAGTCAAATCTTGCAATCTGCTAGTGTTGACCTTCGGTCATTCCGACTTGAATATCTGGAGCTACAGAAGTCCAATTGATGCAAACTCAATTGTTTTGGATTCCTGACTCAAAGGACTATAAACGCTCCAAATTTCAGCTAAAAAAATGTCATATTAGGGAGATATGAGTTTTCAAAGATGACAACTGAATTCTGCCAGCAAACAGGTTTCGTGAAGAAACAAGTCCAAATTACGTTCCAAAGCATCTAAACCGATATCCAAGTTTTTATTTCAGCAATTTAGTCCTCTAAGTCAAAGCTTGAAGATTTCATGCAAGGCTGTTTCTCCTTTTTTAGGAAAATAGTTATTACAGTACTTAAATGTAAACAGTCTACTTAAGGGAGGACTATTTTGTAAAATAGAGACTAGGGTTTCCTAGGATATAAAAAGAATGAGAGAAGAGAAGAGGCAGCAGTCAGCCAAGAGGAGAAAAATGCCCCCCTCCTCTAAGAAACTCGAAATTATGCATTCTTCCTTCTTTTTGATTAGTTGTTCAATAGTTATGCAAGGCTAAACTCTTTTCTTGGTTGCAAGGACGCAAAGACCTTCGGATTTCAAGAACCGTGAGATTTATTCTTACTTTTATTTTCAGTTTATGTTATGAATGAGTATGATTGTTTTCCTTTGCATATTTCCTATGATTGTTGTTGATGATTGCTAAAGCGGACTCTAAGTTATTGTTGTGAACAATCTATTGCTAAGTTTAATATCAAAACCGAAGTTGTGATATATGACCTTGTGAAGCAACTAGGCTTGATAATTGTGGCGGAACTACGTTATTGAACTTAGAGAGAACATTTGAACAAAGTGACACAAGCTGCAGACATCTTGTATGTTAATCTTGATGAAATTATCTAGTTCTTAAAGTTGCCATTAAATTGAATCATTAGTGCGGACACTTTGATTGTTTGTTGGTTAGGATTAGTTATATGGCGGATCCATTAATTAATCAACGTTAAGAAAAGATAAAATTTCAGAACATAAACTGCAATTTTCGTTTCAAGGATCGGTTCTAATTTCCGTTGGTGGATGTGTGCTTGCGATCAAGGTTTGTTTTCTTTATAAGTTTCGGTTTTAATTGATTTTGTTTGCTAGTTTAATTGCTGCCATAATTTAGATAATCACAAACCAAATCCCCCCAATTACATAACGTACAACATACAAATCTGACTTGAAACTTTCTCGTGGGATCGACCCCTTGCTTGCTCTATGCTATCTTGTGTGTTGTGTTTTAAGCTAAGGTAATTAATTTGTGCGACCACGACATCACAACAAATTTTGCCATCGTCTGAATTTTCAATAGTAATTATGGCATTGGTGGTAATTGTGTGGCAACTCTCTGTGAAATACCGATGGATATTATCTGTCGGTAAAGCCGTCTTAATGTTATCACCGACGGATATTATCCATCGGTAATGATGGCATGGCTGGTAATTGTTTGGCAACTCTCTATGAATCACCGACGGATAATATCCATCGGTATCTATTTAAAATATATATAAAAAAATAATTTATTAATAGTAAAACTCTAATAAACAAATAAAATTGGATTAAACATTAAAAATATTAAAATAGTGTTAAATAATATTCATCCAAATATTCATTACAAATTTAATGTGTTTAAAAAACAAAATTAAACTAGGATAGCGGTAGAGCTGGAGGAGGAGGAGGAGGAGGCTGGTTGTTCCCGGGACCGTACGGCCAAAAAGACCCTGCACAAGTACCATCACCCATCTTTGATCTCATCTCCATGACTATGTGACGGAGCTCATTATAATTCGTCGAGAGTTGTTGATATTGTTGTTTCAAGGCAGTGAGCTCCTCAGACTGGGTGCTCGATATTGATGGAGAGCTCCCAACGGTTGAGACACTACAAGCCAAATACAAGTTTTCAGCTGCAATGTTGGAGAGCCCGTAGACCCGATTTTTATCGTGTCCACCAGACGATCCCACCTCCATCTACAAATCTGGATCAAAATCTGGATGGGTCGAAGGATTGTCCCCATATCTCTCCCTCAACCGACTATTATAGGTCTCCTGAAAGTTTTTTAAAAAAATCATCATATGCAATTCAAGATGCAATTCAAGAAAATAATAACATACAAAATAAAATGAATGAATGAACATACCACAAAGTGTTGAGCATTTATGCCATCTATATTTCTCCCGAGATGAATGGCAGTTTGAATTCCCGCCAAACCGTCACCTCATTCCATCATTCAAGACCGTTATCCCTTGCGTTTCTTTTTTATTTTTTTTTGGGTGTTATACCAAAAATCACACAATCTACTTCCATAGTAACAAATTAGAATTTAAAACATAAAATTATAAAACAAAAATAAATATTATTTTTGATGTTACCTAGTTGCCGCATGATTCTCCCATACCCTCCTCACAACATTGTTGTTCGCCCTATCCCACTCAAATTTGTTCTATGTATATAAATAATTCATATAAAATAAAAATATTACAAGATATAAAATTATAAAAATTATTTATTAAAAATAAGCTGAAAATTAAAAACTAACACCGACCTAAAATCTCTTAAACCATACATCGATAGTAGGTTTCCACTCAGGATGTTTGCAAACCTGGCTCCATTGAAACAATGGAATCTCCATCGACAATTTAAACGCCAATGTTATAGCCCTTGCAGCCTCAATGTTTGTGAACCTGAAATTAAATAAAAGTAATAATATTAATTAGTTGTTCATAAATTATGTTATAAGTATATATATATATATAAAAAGTAAAACCTAAACAAACTTACATTGAGAGGTCATCCTTCCATTGTGCCTGGTACTTGCGGGTGAATTGACCCCGCTGTGAAGGCACACCACTTTTGCGCTGTGAAACCGCGCTAGAAGAGGCAACATCACAAGTTGGCGTAGATTCCTCGCTGTGATCAGCACCTAAGGATACGTCCACCTCGCTGCTAGAAGAACTAGCTGCAACCGTCTTCTGACGACGTGCTGTAGATTTCATTCTACACATCTACATAAATTTATACGAATAATTACATAATTAACTTCGATTATTTAAAAAAAAAATTGACAGAGTCTCTCCTATACTGGGGGGTCCCAAGTTATCGACAAAATCATATTACACTTCCAATTTTATTTCACATCCTGATCCAATCATCCTGGATCTCAACCCAACTCATCATCCACACAAAACATCTTATTCAATAACATCATATAATGAAATTCAAGTGAAAGAATCAATTTCAGCTATGAACATTCGTTGTTAAATTGGTACTTATAGTTACAAGCAATAACAATGACAGGTAAACAATAATATCCTAAATTAAGATAAACTAATTAAGTGTAATTCTATATATAAATTAATATTTTTAACATAAATTCAACAATAACAATTATAGCAATACAAACAAT
>Ga0325403_1004746_pt1 | contig 12682 bp, 8 predicted proteins | sample PopdelMetagenome_19_FD_205665 | JGI IMG/M metagenome (GOLD analysis project Ga0325403, IMG submission 205665) | Populus deltoides microbial communities from Bellville, Georgia, United States - Xylem-PdKOR-R4 | ecosystem: Host-associated > Plants > Phyllosphere > Stem > Wood/Secondary xylem...
TAATTAATTAATTTTTTAAATCAAAACAATATCAATTAAAATTTACATGGGTTAACGTAAATTAACCTGTTACAGCTATTTCTTTCAACATGAAGTTTCACTACCCAAAGTCCAATCCACCTTGGTAAGTAAAACCCCCTTATTTATCTACTCTCTACTCTCTCGTGATTCGCGTTAATATCACCAGTACACTTCTCTTGGCGTTGTTACAATACACGTGCACCCCATCGGTGATTGGTCAAACGTTCCCAAAATTCATACAGACCGACAGATCACTAAACAAGCGTCGACCTAGCACAGTAATTTCCTATTTCACGCTACATCTTAAACTCATTTTATAATAATTGTTATTTACTTAATATTTAAAAATATTTATTTTTGATTCGGTTTGATTTTAATTAAAAAATTTAAATTTAAATTTTTTTAAAAAATTAAAATTAAATCGAAACAGAATCAAATCAATCTGTTTCAATTCGGTTTAGTTTTTTAGAGCAAAAACCAGTTCAAACAAGTTTGGCTCGGTTTTTCCAGTTTTGGCACGGTTTTCTCGGTTTTGGCACGGTTTTTCCAGTTTTGGCTTGGTTTTTTCAGTTTGGCTCAGTTTTTCCGGTTTGGCTCGGTTTTTTTAGTTTCAGTTCGGTTTGATTTTTTTGATTTTTTTACTTATAAAACCGAACCGATTAGTGTTTTTAAAATTTTAATTTATTTAATCTGTTTTATTTTAATTTAGTTTTTTATTTTATTTTAAATTTTTTTAATTTAATCAGTTGTTCAGTTTTTTTCCAATCCTTGCTAACACCATACATGCTGCATGTAATAATTAATTTTTTTTTAAACCACGGTAATTTTCGAAAAACTTTCGTTCAAGCACGAGCAAACTAATCGGGGGTAGTTTAGGGAAAAGGGGCGTCAATCTAAGTCGTCTTTCAAACCCACGAAGCTCAAGAAAATGGGGCCTCTGACACGTAGAGCCCACGGAAGGTGGTCAGCTCAATGTGTGCGTTACAAATGGCAACACTTATTTCAAGCCCTGCCCTTCTTGGAGAAACCAAGTGGCATTTCCTGATTAGGCCCAAACTGCTAAAGAGTTAAGACTCATTAGGCTTTTGTAGTAAATAAAGGGTAAAACTAGTCATTTCGCCTGACCCCCCCTCCCCTCCCTTTAACTTTGCCCACCCTTTAAAAGACCAGAAAAGCGGGAGACGCTGATGTAGGCGCAGTCACAGAGAGAAAGACACGCAGGAAATGGAGAGAAAGGGATTGAGTGAGTGAGAAATGAAGTCTGGAGAGTGAAGTATTTTCCGAAGAGAAAGAAACAAAGACTTTCCTTATTGAGAGCGAGCGTGTTGACGGGGAATCTAGAAGTTGTATACAAAGATAGGAAAAACAAAATGATGGGAATAGTGCAAGAGCAGAACATGGAGAAGCACATAGAGAAGCAAATGGGTTGCATGGCAGGCTTCCTACAGATCTTTGATCGTCACCAGATGATCACTGGAAAACGCCTCTATGCCACCAGACGTCTCCCTTCATCTATGGTCAGTTATAGTCTACTCTCTGACCAGTATGTGTTCTTTGCTCTGTTTATGTCTTTTTTTTAACGTTAGTGTGTCATTATTTGTGGGAACTTTCAGGGTGTTGATTCTACTCCGAAGTCAGAGAAGTCAATGGGATCACCAGCGATATCAAGAGAATCGGAGAAATCGCAGCAAACAAGATCAATGCCTTCTCCAGACAGGTTTAAGCAATCTCCGGTAACGGAGATCCGGTCACCGGCAGCACCGGAGTCTCCAATACCGGTTGAGATTCAATCAAAATCGCATCTTACTCCTCCTGTATTTGAATTGAAAGACGGCACGAAATCATCCTGGAGATCCTGCAAAGAAGCTCCAAGACTGTCTCTCGATAGCAGAGCAACTTTTGATGCGAAAGGAAGCCTTAAACCGAGAGAGATCCGTACCAATGCTGCAATTTTGTCAGTCAATGGTTGCGAAAACAACGTAGAGCAAGCAGACTACAATGACAAGCAACGCCGATCACCAAGTGTAATTGCGAGGCTCATGGGGCTTGAGCCATTGCACGACGCGGATCCTGAACAGGTGAAGAAACCTGAACTGAGAAGATCTGCTTCGGAGTCTAGAGCCTCCAGAGAGCTGTTTCAGTATCGATTCATTGATGGAGTCAATTTTCAGTTAAAGCAAACACAGCAGCAAAACAATCAAAACAATGTTTCAAGCAAAGGAGCTAAAGATCAGAAACTAAATGGCAGAACAGTAGATCCAAAAGCGTACAATGTAGTGCGGAATGCGAGAGCTGAACCAGCTAGAGCTCAACACAGAGGGATTGGACAGAGGAAGAGCTTCTTTGATTCAGCTGATTTCTTTCCCGAGCCAAAACAGACAGTTTCTATATATGGTGAGATTGAGAAGAGGCTGAGAATGAGAGGAATCGATGAGCCATCGAAAGATCTCGAAACCCTCAAGCATATCCTTGAAGCTCTGCAACTCAAAGGCCTTCTACATTCCAACAAGCCAGCAAATCAAATTAATCAAAGAAACTTCGTTTACGAAGAATCTCCGATCGTCCTAATGAAGCCAGCAAAATCACTAGCTTCAATGAACATGCCAGCTGGAAGAATCATCAACGACTCGCCTCTTTCAAGTTTTAGACCAAGATCTGGTGTTCGTCGAGATCCAAACTATGCTGAGACATTGCCGGCAATGAGCCCCAGGCGCGAGCGTCCAGAGATTGAAAAGAATGCAAGGGGGCAAGTCAGAGGTAGGAATTTGAGCTCGCCAATGGGAAACGAGAGTGGCAGTAGAAGTCCCAGTAGAAGGAGACCTTTGAGTGTTGAAACACAGAAGAGAGTTAGCAATGATTCGGTCGAGCAAAGAAGAGTGTCTCCGGTTCAATCTCCTAAAATCATTTCGAGAAAAACTGGGTTAGATCAGACGACAACTCGGGCACTTAGAAGAAAACCAACGGTTGAGATTTATCACAAGGATGACAAATCGTTTGTCCCTGCAGATGACGACTTGTCCGCTTTTTCCGAGAGTAGTGTCAGCACCTCTTCTCACGCTGATATGGAGGTGAATTTTCAGTATTTATTTTATTAATTAAGGGATTTATTTAGTCTCATTGTAAGTAATCTGTTGGTTAGTTGGTGTCAAATTTAATTACATTAATATTTTGGGACTGCAGAGGTCGAAATTAGAGGATTATAACGAAGGGAGAAATCTACTAGAGAGGTGCGATAAGCTGCTCCACAGCATAGCGGAGATAACTGCCAGCGAGTTGCAACCTAGTCCGGTATCAGTGCTCGACTCGTCCTTTTACAAGGAGGAATCTTCTCCTTCACCTGTAATGAAACGGACCGTTGATTTCAAAGGTAAGAGGTTCCCTGTTTCTGCCACTCTGTTTTAATATTTGCTCGGTTCGAGAAATTCCAGAGGATTCTCTGAAAGCTTAGATTTTTACAGATTGACTTTAATAGATTTATGATGTAGTTTCTGATTCTCTAATTTAGGCCTGAAATTTGAGTCCAGTAGATATCTAGACGTACTTGTAGTTAGCGTAGTGGTCCTCCCCTTCCATGGCAGTCAAGTAAAATACATCAACAACTTACCGAGTCAGTGGCTAATAAAGTGCCTAAAATATGGGGTATCGAATTTAATAGATCATGGGGGCTGGCTCAAGTTGTCGCTTCTTAGCTACAACTCAGTAACATAGTAAACCATGCTACTAGCTTTAGCACCCTAAAGGCAGGCGATGGTGGTTCAAGTAAAAAAGGCAGAGGAGCTCCGGTTGTACAGTCACGTGGAGAGATGGAAGTGCTTATAGAGTGATGATGATCATCGGATTTGTGAAAACGACTGCGTATCTTGTGTAGTCCTTGTTTATGACCGTTAAATACAGAGTAACTGGGATGAGTAACGAGCTTTAAATTGAGCCTCAAACAGGCACTGCTGAGAAATTACTTCATAAAAGAGAGAAAAACCCTGGATCTCCGTACTCTTCTTTCTTCTATAATTTATCCGCTTAGAAAAGAATACGCTTCCCTGAGCTGACAGACAGGTGTGCATTGAAGGTTTCCATAACAAATTAGAATGCTTGATGCCTGTCTTGCTTGCTTTTAATAATGCCCACAATGTTACTGCCTTGGCTTCCTAGAGCTGAGCTGGCTTCTTGGAGCTTGCATATCTTTATTTTTATGATCGTTTGCTTTCTCTGTCAGTTCTATTAAGCCTTTGTTACTGTCATGGTCTGTACTGACGTAGACAGTGTTTCCTTTGTGTTAAAACTTACAAGTAAAGGAACATTTTAATTGACACAGCGCTGCCTATGAATAATGTTGGTGTCTTGCCAATTTATCATAACTTTGGACGTTCATGGCTTATGATTTTTTTTTTATGTATTTTTTGGTCAGATCAATTAGAAGAAGTAGAGGTAGAGGATGATATTTGGAGCACAACAATCTCAACTGCTGAGTCAAATTCCGATGACTCTGACCTTATGTACATTTCTGATATCCTCCGAGCTTCGAATTATTTGCCTGAGGACTCCGATATATTCCTGCTGCTAGAGAAGCAGCAATATCTTAAAGGGAAGGACACTTCCAAAGTGTCAACACTCCAAAGAAAGCTTGTTTTTGACACGATCACGGAAATTCTGAATCGCAGGAGACATTTGCCTCCTTGGAAGGCTATTAGTTTGACGAATCCTGAGAGTGGACCAATTTCATTGCAACAAATCTGGTCAGAATTTCAAAGAATTCGGGAGAGGGACGCATCAGATGACTTGTTTGAAGTGATATGTGGAGTGCTTAGAAAGGACCTGGCAGGTGATACCATTAATGGATGGGGAGATTGCCCAATTGAGATGTCTGAAGCTGTTTTAGATATTGAGAGACTGGTATTCAAGGATTTAATTGGCGAAACCATCCGAGATCTCGCTGCTTTTGGCCGGAAGAGAAAATGCAATCAAGGAGACCCCTTGCCTCGAAGGAAATTGGTATTCTGAAAATGAACGAACAAAAAAATAAAGCAGCCATCGTCTTTTTCGTTCTTTTTTTGTTTTTTGTTGTTTTCGGCAAGGGAGGATTTAACAATGTGGTGGGGAATGTTTAGTTTAATTCACCAGAAAACCAGCATATCTAACGTTCGCTTTTGCATCTAGTCTGTAAAGAGGGGAGGGAACCACGAATGAAAACGTTAAACTAGGTGTATGTGTAAGCTTTCAAGCACACATGAGGTTTGATCTTTTAAAATATTGGGAAGTTATAAAGTGCATGGAAAGCTCAATTATTTGACCACTAAAAGAGAGTTTAGTCCACTAACAAGCAATGAACCATCATTGCATCTGCTACTCTGAAAATTATGGTCGAAAGTGTTAAATCTCCGTGACTCTTCAAGCTAGAGAGTAGAGCTAGGGTGTTGGTGGTCATCATACTTACCATGTCCACCACCACCGTGAGCTCAAGTTTTCAAGAGAGACTTGCATGTGTTTTGACTGTTAGATAGTCCCTTCTTTGGATCATGATGTAAAGAGAATCTCTTGGAAAAATAAGTACTGGTTGGCTCGGAAATGGATTTACCACAGGAGAGGGAAAAATGACAATTCGTTCTATAACAGGTAATTCCTGCTAAAATTACAGGAGTAACTTTTATCTGCATCGCGCTTTATTCGTACCTTCTTCTTTTAAATGCAAGATGCAGCAGGTAGGGTGCTGCCCCCAAAGTCTCAGTGATATCAGCAAGTAGCCATATAGGAAAAAAATTATTTGATGAACGACTGAGGTATGATCTACTGTCAAGGGTAATACATGAGTTCACTATTTATGTTAAGTTTGTTTTCTCAAAATTGATATTTTTTTAATTTTTTTTATGTTTTGTTTTATTAAAAAAAGTTGATAAATGAAAAATATTTTTTGATTAACGAAAAACATTTCAAAGAAAAATTTAGCTTGATTTTCAGAAAAAGCATTTTCTTTTATTTTAAACGGAAAACACTTTCCGGAAATTGTGAAAAATTTAGAAATATTATATTATTTGCTGATTATATCAAATTTGGTCCTCAAATTTTTTATTGCTATATATATTTTGTTTTGAATATTTATTTTTCAATTTCATCCCTTAGAATTAAGAATTTAATTTTTATATTAACTTTGGTCCTTATTTTTATAATTGTTATTTGCTTTCCCTTATATTTTTTAATTGAAATTTATCTATCAAATTTGGTCCTCATTCTTTTGATTGTTACTTATTTTATTTGAAATAATTTATGAAATGTTAATTATTATTATTTTAATTTCTTCATCTTTCAATTTTTTTATTTTTAGATTTGATCTCTATTATTTTGATTATTATTTATTTTATTTGACATAATTTATGAAATTATATTTTTTTTTCAATTTCATTCTCATTCAACTTTTTAATTTGTAAGATTTGTTCCTTATTATTTTAATAAACCTGAAAAAAATAAAATATTAATAAGTTATTTTCTAGACATAACTAAATACTGAAAAATATTTTTCAACTTATTTTTCATTACATTACCAAATATTGGAAAATAATTCACTTTTTTAAAATTTACTTTCTAAAAAAAAACTACTTTTCAACAAACAAACAATATCTTATTTTTATTGGATTTAGGGAAGAGTTATAATATTGTTATATCGTTAGAAATCTACAATATTAAATTAGTTTTCATGTTATATAGATAAAGATAAACTTTAATTATAATGATAAAAAAACTTAGTTTAAATAATACTTGTAAGACTATAAATAACCACTTTAAACATTCAGATTTTTTAAAAAAAGTGTTAGCTGCTTAGCAAAATCAATGTGAGTTTTGTTAAACAATCGGTATCATGTTCTATAGTTTGAAAGGGAGGGAGGGCCAATAGGTTAGGAAGAAGAAAAGGCATACGCAAAGCAGCATTGTCTTTGGCTGATCTCCCCAAGACAAACACAGCAGCAGGAAAAAGGAGAGGACATGCAAAGCACCGATGTATTTGACGACAAAAGACATAGCTGTAGTTTACGTGATGAAGAAAACAAATATAATAACAGTTTGTTTCTTGGAAGAAGAAGACCAACAGTAACAACCTGTAGCAATCAGGCCTCTCCAACGCAGGCAGCAGCTTGTAACAGTTGGCTTCCATCACAACAGCAGATCAACAAACACGATAGAAGCCTTGTATTAGCGAATCACTCTCCAACAGCAGCAAGAAAACAGATCACGACAACAACATATTTCAAACAATCCAAGTTGCAGCTCAGCATGTTCATGCCAGCAGTAACACAGCTTCAAGTCACAGTTAAAGAAGAATTCTTTCACAGCTTGCAGCAATGATGAGAGATGTTCAAATTGTTGAAGGGATCAAGAATCTTAACAATCAGAATTACACTACATGGTCAATATGCATGATGTCTTACATGCAAGGCCAAGATTTGTAAGAAGTAGACAACGACAATGAGGACACACAACCAACCGAAGATATGAATAGAGGTCTACACAAGTAGAAGATTAAAGCCAGTAAAGCAATGTTTATCTTGAAAACCATGATTGATGATGATCTGTTGGAACACATTTGGGATGCTTCAACGCCAAAAGAAGCATGAGACACCCTTGCTTGTATCTTCTCAGAGAAGAATGACGCCAGACACAACTAGACATGATGATTACTCAGTACTTTAATTAAGGTAAAATCAACATGTTGTAAGATTTCCAAATTAAAACCTGAATCAACTATCGGTGAAATAAGGATAAAAAAAATAATCATCCATTGTTTAAAAATCTAATATCAAAGTTATGTTGCTGCAGTACAAGGATTACATGCTTAAGTACCATTGAGTTTGAAATTTTAGCCATAATAGCAAGAATCTCATTGAAGGGTGATAAGGAAGCACTCTACAGTCTACACTATCAATGGCAGGAGTAAGCGGCGGTGTACTCGCAAAGATAGAAACCAAAATTTGCGCACAGATGATGAATCTAACAAGGATGGTAATAAAAAGAAGAATTATTAAAGAAAGGGAAGCTTTCATCAAGGAGGAGCTTAACAAAAGATTTGAAGGCTAATGTTATAATTATTAAAAAGTGGTCCCATGAAGAAAGCTTGTTGGTTTAAGAATCAACAGAAAACAATGTTGTTATTTCAAGTTCTAAAAAGCAGGTTGAAGATAAATGGAATGTTGATACATCATTTTCCATATAAAAGGAAGAGCTAGCATTGACAATGATAATTAAATATCAAATCAATTATGAAAGTAATTGAATTTTTTACTTTGAGTGTTCTAATCACATGAATAATGATAAGTAAAGGCTACATCATCTGACAAAATATAAAAAAAGTCGTGTGGTGGTAACCACTGACAACTCAAGATTACCGACAACCCATATTGGTAAGACAACAACCACACCTTATTATAACTTTGATAATATTCATTTTCAAGAAGTTAATCATGTTCCAGATATGAATGAAACTTTGGTGTCTATAGCATAATTAATATTAACGAGCTATTATATCTTGTTTGTTCACATGATGTTAAAGTATACAAGGATTGTGATTCTGACTAAGATTGTGACCATGATCTTGATCATGATAAGAAGCTAAATCAATAACTAAATTTCTCTTTTATTGATCCTTGGGAAGAGAAGGTCTAATTACAAGTTCAAAGCTCAAAAATCTTTTGTTTCCATACAAAGAAAAGGACGTTGAAGTAGATGAAAAAGAGCTTATTGATTTTGATGATTTTGACAAGGCTAAATTAGTTAAAGCATCTATCACAAAAATGTCTATATATAATAAAAATATCTCACCAGGTTATATAAAAGAAAGTATCAATGAGTCTGATCCTGATGATGAGGATAATTTTGAATCTCCAATGTCTTTAGAGAATTGTTCAAACAATATAAAAAACAAAAGGTGGATGCATAGCTAGAATAGTCATCTACAAAGATGGATGTTGTTGTTCTGGTTAAAAGTTTTGTTTAGAAAAGTTATGCTTCTAGGAGAAGAGTTTCGGCTATTAGAAACTTTTCTCTACTTTATAGATTAAATGCTCCATGTCTTAATAAAAAAGAAGTTTTTGTGTAGAAGAAGTGTTCTGGTCAAAAGAAAGAAAATTTAATGGCTAATGATGCTAAGTGTAGAAGCTTAAGAGAAAGATTTCAAATCTTTATGGTTCTAAAAAAATTGAATTGAAAGATTCAGTTGATAACATTAAAGGTAAGTTATAAGAAATTAAAAACATGTAATCTTAAAAGTCAATTTTATTTGAAAAAATTATGAATCCAGTTGAAGGTTTGGAAACACAAACATGATTTGAAAAGATACAATTGATTTGCTGATATTAAAAATAATATATTTTTAAAAAATATATTAAAAATTATATTATTTTAATATATTTTTAAATAAATATAATATTAAAAAATAATTAACATAGCACTCTTAAAAACCAATCTTTTGCTCGGAGCTGCGATAACTTCCTGTTTCTGCACATGCTGCTGACTACAGCTACAAGATATTTAAATGCTTCTATTGTTTGCGTGTCTGCAAGGCTATTATTTGTGTGTCTGTAATCTTAATGGATTCAGTTGGCGCTTATAAATGTTTGATTTGATATGTGTCTATTTTCAGCCAGTTCATCTATAATAGATCATCTTGTGCAGGGAGCCCCTTTATGGCTTGTAGGGGAAAACGGGGAGAATATTATCATATGCCAACAAGTAAAATAGGACCCACTAACAATCCTTTCGTGTTGCAGATATTACAAGAACTTAACTAGGAGAGGTTAAAGACTTGGGACCCTTGGGCCCCTGATTCATAGTACCAGAGACTGATGGAATCTAAGATTTGTCTTCAAAAAGTACCCGTAGAAAGCTGCTTAATGGCTAATGCATTAACCAAATTAAAGGTACCTAGGGTTTTTTTCTTTATGCTTAGCACTCCCGTTTCCCGTATGACAACAATATTGCAGCTGAAGCAAGCATACCATGTGCTGCTACCTTTAAGTTTATCGAAGGTCCTGAAAAACATGTTCTCGTCACCTCTTTCCAGTAATTATTTGGTCGCTAGGCTCTGAGACATTCATGGGTCCTGTTCGCTCTGTGTTAGCAGCAATCTAACAAACTTTTCGTCGAAAAAAAAAATGATGATGATGGCAAAGAAAGGAAGAAAGAAACTCATGGGCCACTTCAGTCCTCCTGTAGGACTCGTTCTGTCGCTTAGTTTGAAGCTGTGGTTAAATGAAAGGGGTTGTGGCTGGTCCCTTTTTCATGCCCGTCATCACACCCACTACCCATTTGATGCAAAATGTTTTGGCAGGACATTGTCATGGCCGGGCACTGCTCTATCTCGATGAATTATTATGTGTATCGCATGGTCGAAGTACTTTGTATATAAAAAATGTTCCCATCCTTATAGCCCTACTTGGGCTTCGTATATTTTTGCTTTTTATCACGTTGTATTCTTCCCTTTTATTTCTCTGGCTAAGCTGCCAATGTGTGATGTGTGCACAGGACAACGAGAGCAAAGATACAAATGCAGTGGGGTTATAAAATGATAGCTACCTCAGCGCACAGCGGGAGCCTTGATTCCTTATTTCATTTCACTTTTCCATTATAGGTCTTGTGGCCCATTTCTTCCAGTTGGCTGGTCCCTCTTTGCTTTTAGGCCAGAGCAATTTTCTCTTTCACTTCTAAACAGGGTAAATATGAGGTCCTTCTCATCCTTGCAGAGTACTAGGCTGTCCATTTACATGTTGCGAGAGTTAAATGGTGGTGGTGGCATGAGATACATCTCACTGCCATGGGCTTTCACTGTCTTTCTGGGCGGTACATTACGACTTCTGTTACGAGGTAGGAGTTGATCAAGAGTGCCCTGGATGATCCGGATATAGACGTCACGTTCAAATATAAATGGATGCTTTTGTGTGCTGGATGAGGAAATTAGCCAAGAGTAAAACAATGGTCCTGGCACCGGAGATGGTAATGAATGGCAATTGAAGCTTCTCTTTGATGGAATGGTGGATGAGTGTCATCTTTTGTTAGGTCGAACTAGTAGGAGTCTTTTTTCTTGTGAAAAAAATTACATATAGATAAATTTATTTTTCGAGAAAAGGACTAGGACCTCTACATTGTTCTCATATCAATTAATTCAATTTTTCAATATTTTTTTCAATCAATTCTAACTATAATTTCGTCTAAGTTATAGATAAGAAGGTTTAACAAAAACAATGTTATTTTAATTTTTTTTTAAAACTCAATAATTTTATTTTAGTTAATTAAATCATGTGTCAATTCTGGTTTTTACCGGACAACTTTGATTAATTTTTTTTTTTTGGTAAGATTCAAGTTCTAAATCCATTACATCTGGAATAAACCCACAAAGTTAATCCGGGTTTTTTATTGTTTATTCTCTCTTTTATTACTTGTAATTTTTTTAAGAATTGGATTTATGCCATGTTTATTTTTGCGTTTTAAAAATGTTTTTAAAAGTATTTAAATTTTATTTTATTTTTTTGTGTTTTAAATTTATATTTTTTATATTTTCATATCATTTTCATACATTAATATCAAAATAATTTTTAAAAATAAAAAATTTTATTTTAATACATTTTTAAATAAAAAATATTTAAAAAAAAACCTCCTCCAACTAATTAAACATTCTTAAAGCTAAGGATTCACAGGAGTGAAAAAATTTATTACCGTAATAAATGAGCATCATGTCTTGATTAGTGGCTATCAAAAACTCTTTCCATTCTGACAATCCTTTTCTTCAGCTTTTATCTTCCCCTCCGTCGTGTCAAGACTCACAGTAAGTCATGTTTTTGCCACCTGGAATTGGAGATGGTTTTTAACTCACCCATGCCTTCTTCTTCTTCTTCTTTTAAATATTCTTTCGCATAATTATTTATAATGAAGAATTCAGAGTTCTTGAAGAATACAAACTCAACTTTTCAAACTGAGTATTGGACCTGTACTTGCTCCATGACACCTACCCATTAGCCAACAGGCCCGGCCCACACTTCAACTTGCCGTAATGTTATGATGGGCCCAACTCAAGCCCACAATTAAGCTCTATCTTAAAGAGAGCCATGGCATTTTCTCCCCAACCAACGTTATACACATTTTTTTTTAGCTCTCTTCGTCATCATTCTGCACTGCATGGTACCTCCACTTTTTCCTCTACACTTTTTTGGCTGATCATCGTTTTTTATTTATTTATACAGTGATTCTTTTTGTGAAGCAACGCAGCGTTTAGCTTTATTTACAGAGACCGGGGTTTATTGTTTTATTATGAGGTGTTAAAGAGCAAGATTATGGAAAGTTATGCCATTTAACCTATGATATAATCTTGAACATTTTTATGATGTGGCATGTAATTGTTCTTCAATGGTTTATTATTATTATTATTATTATTATTATTATTATTATTATTATTGTTTCCTGGCATGAAAAGGCTCTCCACAAGAAAAGAGAGAAATCAATCAATCAATCAATCAATCAATCAATTATACTTAGTTGATACAGATGTAATCAATTAAACATAATATTGAGTGCAATTATGCTGTCCAACGCTCTGTGGAATTCACCAACGAGGACATTTTTTTGGGGGGTTGAGTGCTGAAGGTGGGAATCCTGCTCCACCAATGTCCCGTAAATATTGCTGAAAAAA
>Ga0325403_1004747_pt1 | contig 12681 bp, 14 predicted proteins | sample PopdelMetagenome_19_FD_205665 | JGI IMG/M metagenome (GOLD analysis project Ga0325403, IMG submission 205665) | Populus deltoides microbial communities from Bellville, Georgia, United States - Xylem-PdKOR-R4 | ecosystem: Host-associated > Plants > Phyllosphere > Stem > Wood/Secondary xylem...
TATCAATTTTTTTTTTGCAAATTATATACTATCTCTTTCCTTTAGTTGTTACCTTTAACAAAAGAACATAAATAATGTAATAATCCAATGTGCAACCCACAATCATATGTTAAAGTGTGTGTGTGTGAAAATAAAGGTTTAAGAATACTTGTTAAATGAGTATATGAGCAGAATCAAGTGATAACAATTCGAGAGTTTATAAACCTGAATATTTCAAGAAGTATTCTAATAGACCTTGATAAGAATATTTACTAAGATGCGTCTCAAGAGTCAATAAAATTCCTTCTTACTCTACCATCCTAATAACAGTTTTGTCAAATGGTTTTAATAATAGCAAAAACAGTTAGTAAGTTAGTTTTTTTTTAATGTCAACTACTACCCTCTCTCTCTAACCAGAACGAGACATTATCCTCAATGCCATCAGGTAGAAAGATAGAGTATGGAAGACATTACCTGAAACAACGAACACTGACAAACCTGAAATACACTTAAACAAATATAAAAAATAACAAAACAAAATAATATACTATTAATAAAACCAAAAGACACCAGGATTCACAAACGAAGGCTCAAATCCAATCTAAGCTTTTTACGACTTTTCTTAGTTGACCAATTTATGCGATTCACAGGGATGAAAGATTGTAGTTGGTTAATCAATTGTTCAGCAGTAGCAGCAGAGACTATGATTTGTTGTGCCGAAGATGTTATAAATTCCTGTTCCACCGTTGATTAAGAAAAAACAACAAATTATCATAAAAACCATTAACATTTAACAGACCTATGGGTTTATGGTGAATGTGCAATTGGACCCAAGAGGAAATATGAAAGATCTCTTCCTATGTGCCCAGACCACCTGGTAAAGCAATGAAGGCATCAACATGGTTAAACATTGCATTCAGTCGATCAGACATTGTGGGGACCTGTAGTTCTTCTCCAATTGTTTTGCCAATGATGTCCCTTTTTGCTAAAGCTTTGGGGATGACCCCTAAAATTTGACTCCTCCTAAAAATGCAGCTATTGACACACCCCCTTATTAACCCAAGGCTACCTCCCCCATACACTAAATAAATCTTTCTCTCAGCTAGTACCTGATCAAGATGATTTGCTGATTCTAAAAACTCTTTTTCTTTCATAGGACTGGATCCACTGAAAATACAAATATTTATTATTTGATGACTTGAGGAACCTGCCATTTCTACACACTTCTATATATGTTGAATTATAGGTTGAGTAGAAATGAAGGGAAGGAAGAGAAGATTTTATAGATGAGAAATTGAAAATGCAATCATACCACCTATATATAGGCTAGCTGGAGTCTCTCTCTCTATTTATTTATTTATTTTGAAAAAGCATGTATATATACAGGTTGTTGTGATTGTGGCTCACATCTTCCCTTGGTTTTATGTCCAAGAACGGCTTAAACGCCCTCTATGGGTCGGGGATAGGCTTCCCATCCAGTTTTCTTAAAAACTGGCAAATGGGGTTTTTTTTAGTCAGATTCCCAAGACTATATTGAGCATGTTCTTTATGGAATTGTGGCCATAAATCATGAATAGCACGATGCACATCTCCACTAGGATGCGTCTCAAGAGTCAATAGAACATTATCTAAAGACCTATTACTCAGGCCATCCTTAATGAATTGTATTTTATCTACACAGTTTATAGATATCATTCCTAAAGAACGACATGTTGCATTAGAAGTCCATCTGGCACAGACTTTCAGTCATTTTGCATGACGTTTCTTTGCAAAAATGCTTTTACCTGTTCCAAGCATGTATGAAATGAAAGAATTGGAGGACTCACCTGAAAATCAGACCTTTGCTTCATTTAGCCAGCGAATATCTTCAGGAATTCCATGATTCATTAACAACCTCAATCTTGCACACCTAGCATGGTAAATTTTTGTAATCGCATTTGAAGGCAAAGTGGGAAAATACTTTTTCTATTTTTCAAGAGTGGTGTCCATTTTCAAATGAGAATTGGAGAACAAATTCAAAGAAGGGAGAAAGAGAAAAGAATTGTACAAATATATATATACAGATATCACTTATCATGGGAAACTAAAAGAACTAACTTAAGTCACGGAGTACCATTATCCGCCATTTGACTAGGATGAGAGAGACTAGCAAAACAAAATTTACACCAAAACAAAACACAAAACAATGTGAGAAAAAGAATCAATCTTTATATACATGATCACTCAATTCAATAGAGTCATTTTTCAACTGAAAAATTGTCAAAGTAAACTTTCAAACGATGTCCATTTACCTTGAAAACATTGTCATTCTTTAGATTCTCGATATCATAGGTCCCATATTGATATATATGTTTCACAATAAAAGGACCGCTCCATCTTGATCTTAGTTTTCTAGGAAATAAATGGAGTCGAGAATTATAAAGCAAGAATTTTTGACCAACATTAAATGTTTTTCTCAGTATTTTCTTGTAATGAAACTCTTCGATTCTTACTTTATGAATTATTGAATTTTCATATGCATCATTTCTTATTTCCTCAAGCTCATTTATTTGTAATTTCCACAGCTGACTAGCATCATCAAGGTTAGAATTGAAAGCTTTAATAGCCCAATAAGCTTTATGTTCAAGTTCCACAAGCAAGTGACAAGGTTTTCCATAGACTAGTCTATAAGGTGACATACATAATGATGCTTTATAAGCAGTTCGATAAGCCCAAAGTGCATCATTAAGTCTTAAAGACCAGTCTTTTCTATTAGGGTTCACTGTTTTCTCCAAGATCTGTTTGATCTCCCTATTATCAAGCTCTACTTATCCACTTGTTTGAGGGTGATAAGGGGGTGGCAACTTTGTGTGTGATTCCATATTTCTTCGTTAAAGACTTAAATGACTTGTTGCAGAAATGTGTTCCACCATCACTTATCATGGTTCGAGGGATTCCAAATCGACTCAAAATATTTTCTTTCAAAAACTTTATCACTATTTTGTGGTTATTGTTTCGACTTGGAATTACCTCTATCCATTTTGAAACATAATCTACTGCGACTAATATGTACAAGAAACCAAATGATGGAGGAAATGGACCCATGAAATCTATGCCTCAATAGTCAAAGATCTCAATGACAAGAATAGGATTTAAAGGCATCATGTGATGTTTTGAAATAGATCCCAACTTTTGATAATTTTCACAAGTCTTGCAGAATGCATGTGAGTCCTTGAACATGGTGGGCCAATAAAATCCACTTTGTAAGATTTTTGCAGTGGTATTTCTTGATGAGAAATGACCCCCACATGCCTCAGAATGACAAATTTAATGACACTACTTACCTCATTGTCAGGAATGCATATTCGAAATATTTGATCAGGACAATATTTGAATAAATAAGGGTCATCCCAATAAAAGTTCTTTACTTCGTTCAAGAACTTTCTTTTGTCTTGGGTACTCCAATGAGCTGACAATTGTCCTGAAACAAGAAAATTAACAATATTAGCAAACCAAGGCATTGTAGAGACATAAAATAAAGATTCATCAGGAAAGTAGTCATTGATTGGAGTGATGTCAGATCTTGAATCTATTGTCAATCTTGACAAATGATCTACGACAACATTTTCGGTGCCTTTCTTGTTTTTGATTGTGATATCAAATTCTTGAAGTAACAAAATCCACCGCATCAATCTAGCCTTAGAATTTTTCTTAGAAAGAAGATATTTCAATGCTGCATGATCGCTAAAAACAACAACAGGTGAGCCAACAAGATAAAACCTAAATTTTTCACATGCAAATACTAATGCAAGTAATTCTTTTTCAGTAGTGGTATAATTCATTTGAGCACTATTTAAAGTTTTACTTGCATAGTAAATTACATAAAGTTTCTTATCTTTTCTTTATCCCAAGACAACACCCATGGCATAATCACTAGCGTCACACATAATTTCAAAAGGTAATGACCAATCAGGAGATTGAATGATAGAAGCAGAAGTAAGCAAGTTTTTAAGTTTAACAAAGGCTTTTTCAGAATGTTCAGTCCATTCAAAAATATTATCCTTTGTTAGAAGGTTACTCAAGGGCTTAGATATCACACTAAAATCTTTGATGAACCTTCTATAAAAACCAGCATGTCCTAAGAATGATCTAACATCTTTAATAGATTTTGATGTTGGTAAGTTAGCAATTAACTCGATTTTAGATTTGTCAACCTCAATTCCTTTCGATGAAACAATGTGACCAGGTGCAATGCCGTTTGTTACCATAAAGTGACATTTTTCTCAATTCAGTACAAGATTATTCTCTTCACACCTGCTCAAAACTTTTTCTAAGTTAGTCAAACAATCATCAAATGAATAGCCAAAAACAGAAAAATCATCCAAAAAATTTTCAAGAAAACGTTTAACCATATCACTAAATATACTGAGCATGCATCTTAGAAAAGTGGCTTGTGCATTATATAATCTAAAAGGCATCCTTCGATATACAAAAGTACCTAATGGACATGTGAAAGTAGTCTTCTCTTGATCTTCCAATGGAATTTCAATTTGGTTGTAACCTGAATAGCCATCTAGAAAACAATAAAATTCATAACCTGTAACTCTTTCTAGGATTTGATTCATGAAGGGTAAAGGAAAATGATCTTTTCTAGTCATTGAATTAAGTTTCTTATAGTCAATGCACTTGTGCCAACCAATAATGGTACTTGTTGGAATTAACTCATTTTTCTCATTTGTTATTACAGTGACTCCAGACTTCTTGGGTACAACTTGGGTAGGACTTACCCATTTGCTGTCAGAAATAGGATAAATGATTCCATTATCTAGAAGTTTAATGACATTATTTTTCACCACTTCTTTCATATTAGGATTAAGCCTTCGTTGCATTTCAATTTCAGTAGTTAAACTCATCAATCAATCCTTTGATTTATGTGATAGGCCTGCATTTAAGATGAACATTTACCATAAATTAAAGGTATCTTATAGTATCAGACTTGTTATTATAAAACATGCTTTAGTTAAGGAGTTATTGATGCTTTAAATGCAAAATGATAATATAAAATCTTGATAAAAATACACTTTTAAGTACTAATCACCCGGCCAATAGCATAGCGCAAACATCTATCTAATTAACAAAACATTAAAGGGTGTGCCTAAATCACTATAGCCACACCCTCAAAATATATTCATTGGAATAGTTTTTTTGTGTTTTTTTTCTTTAGTTTTTTTTTTCTTTTTTATTCTCCAATATTAGGTTATTTTAGGAATTGTATTTTATAATCTTTATTTATTTTTTTATGTCAAGTTATATAACGGTATCATGAATTTAGTTTTTTTTTTCTCGATTTCAACCTTTAACATTAGATCTGTTTAAAGTAGAGTTTCACAATTTTTTTCAATTTGTTTTTTATGAATTTATCTCGATCTCATGACCTAGGTTACGGATTAGTTGGTTGATCCAGGTTGACTTGGTTCATTGTTTTTCTTTTTTTATTGATTTTTTTATTTAACCCTCCAACAACTCAATATTTCTTTATTTATTCAATTTTATCATTTGATATTAAGTTATTTGAGAATTGAGTTTCTTAATTTTTTTTTAAATAATAATTTTCTATGAAGTTAACCCGGTCTCATGGATTTAGTTTATTTTTTCTCGATTTCAACATTAAACATTGGATTTGTTGGAAATAGATCTTCATAATTTTTTTATTTTATTTTTATAATGTTATTTCAATCTCATGACCTAAATCGCAAGTTTAACAGATTAGTCCGAGTTAACTTGAGTATTTTTTTTAATTGATTTTTTTTCGATTTCATCATTCAAAATTAGGTTGATTGAAAATAGAGTTTTATAGTTGTATAGTTTTTTTATTTGTTTTTTATAGAGTTATCTTGATCTCATAACCCAAGTAGTTTTTTATTTTTTTATTTCATCCTATAACGTTAAGTTGATTAAGAATTAATTTTTATAATTTATTTTATAAAGTTATTATAATTTCATAACTTAAGATTTAACAAGTTAATAGATTAATTCAATATATTATCATTTTAATATTTTTTTTTAAAAAATACCATCTAATAAATAATCATATCAATATTAAAAAGATATATTCTAATAACTTTTAGAGAAGAAGCTGAGAAGAAAAAGCAAAGAGAAGAAAGGGGATTGGAGATATGCAAAGTCTGCAATATTTTCATTAATCATCAAAACTCTATCACAAAATGACAGAGAAACATATAAATAGTAAACCCTAAAACATCTCGCTATTGGGCTCGGCCCATCAAATCAAATTGTTTAACATAAATAATTTCAAATAAATAAAATAACAATGACAGACCCAAATGGGCAAAATAAAACAACAATGAGATAGGTCCAAATGGGCTTAGTCTCCCAACCAAAGCATGACAAGTTGGGCCATCCTACGTCTCCATCCACATACTCGTGTAGTTTGTGGTATGGGTCTGGTGTCCCCACCAACTCTCCCGGGGTTAGAGAAACTCGAACCCGTTGAGTGTAGCACTGGCCGACTCTGATAGTACTCCCAAAGATCTGGATCAATCTGCTGCAAAGTATCTCTAGTAATCCAAGTGCAATCTGAGTCAGGTCAACCCACCCAGCGAACTAAAAACCGTTGAACCTCACCATTCCTGTTAAAAACAACTTGTTCATCTAGAATAACATCAATATTATCCTTTTGTGCTGATGTCAAGGTGAAAGGGATAGAGGTTTCAATAGGATCATCAGGGGGGGAGTTAAGTGGTATCTTAAATGGATCATTTGGAATAGGAAGTGGCTTATGGTATGCAACTAGATCCTCAATGTTAAATGTAGAGCTAATGCTAAAATTATGTGGTAAATCAAGAACATAAGCATTTGGACCAACCCGTTGTAGCACTTTAAAAGGCCCGGCACTACGTGCATGCAATTTTCGATTAGCTCCCGAAGGAAACTGCTCGGGTCTAATCTGTACCATAACATAGTCTCCCACATTAAACTCATTATGTCGTCTATGTAAATCAACTTGAAGTTTATATTACGCATTACTTGCTTGAATTTGTTTAGTGATCTCAATATACAAATCCTGAATTCTACGTGCAAAAGACTCGGCTGATTTAGACACTCTAGCATGAAGGGACATGGGAAGAAGGTCTAAAGGTTTCCTAGGTTTGTAACCATGTACAACTTCAAAGGGACTTATGCCTATTGACCTATTGATAGAGCTATTATAGGCAAACTAGGCCATAGTAAAAATCATATCCCAATTCCTATTATGATCACTCACTAGACACCTTAGAAGGTTGCCCAGCTCCTGTTAACCACCTCAAATTGACCATCAATTTGAGGGTGGTAAGCAGTAGAAAACTTTAATTTGGTTCCCACCATATACCAAAGTGTTTTCCAGAAATAACTTGTAAATCTAACATCCCTATCCGAAACTATGGTTTGAGGAAGGCCATACAACTTGAAAATCTTGTTAAATAGAGTTTTGCAACTCTAGAAGCTTCTGTGGTCTTAGTACAAGAAATAAAATGGGCCATCTTAGAGAAGCGGTCGACAACCATAAAAATAGAATCATGTTTCTTTGCAGTACGTGGAAGCCCAAGCACAAAATCCATGCTTACATCTTGCCAAGGGCAAGTGGGAACGGGCAATGGGGTGTAAAGACTAGTATTTTGTTTTCTATGCTTAGCTTGTTAGCAAGTTCGACATTAAAAGTTCGACATTGACCTACCAATTTGGCAACATCTCTTTTCAAATTAGACCAGAAAAACTGACATTCCACCTCTTCGATGGTTTTATTCCTTCCAAAATGTCCTGAGAGACCTTTAGCATGAATCTCTCATATCAAAAATTCACACACGAATGTTTTCGGGATGCAAAGCTTATTATCCCGAAATAAGTATCCATCTTGGAGGTGATAACCATTTATAACATGGTGATTCTCATCCTTCAATGTCAAGTATATTTCTCCAAATTCTGAGCAAGATTCATACTCCTCTTTGAATCTCTCAAATCCTGTGACTTCAACACTCATTACAGATAATAGCGTTACCCGACGACTCAAAGCATCTACAGCTTTATTCTATATTCCAGATTTATGTTTCAAAACAAATAAGTAGACTTGCAAATATTCAACCCAATGACCATGCCTGTGATTGAGCTTCTTTTGGGAGTTAAGATAGCAGAGGGCCTCATGGTCAGAGTAAAGAACAAACTCCTGTGGTAACAAGTAATGGCGCCAATAACGCAAGGCCTGAACCACCGCATAAAACTCCTTATCATAAGTTGAGTACTTTTGTTTTGCCTCATAAAGTTTCTCACTAAAGTAGACTACAGGGTGACGTTCCTGACTAAGTACTCCACCTATACCGACTCCCGACGCATCACATTCTACTTCAAACACTTTAGTAAAATCAGGTAGTCGCATTACTGGGGCCTCTGTCATCTTCTTCTTATTGGGAGGTCAGTGTCATTACTCTCATAAAAGTGCTAGGTGCATTGCAAAGGCCAAAAGGCATGACTAGCCATTCATATAAACCATCCTTAGTCTTAGATGTCATTTTCCACTCATCTCCCAGACGGATCCTAATCTAATGATACCCACTCTTCAAGTCAATCTTACAGAAGATCCGGGCTCCTGCCATCATATCTAGCATGTCATCCAATCAAGGAATTGGAAAACAATACTTGATTGTAATCCTATTGATGGCTCGACTGTCTACACACATTCTCCATGATCCATCTTTCTTAGGTGTTAACAGTGCAGGTACTACACAAGGACTCAAACTCTCTCGTATAAATCCCTTTTGTAACAACTCACATACTTGCCTTTGCAATTCAGTATGTCACTCGGGTTCATCCTATAGTGAGGCAAGTTTGGTAATGTGGCATCAGGGATAAAATCTATGGCATGTTGAACATCACGCATAGGGGGTAAAGCATCAGGTAGTTCAGAAGGGAAAGCATCTAGAAATTCTTTCAACACTTCTCTTACCTCTTCAAGTGGCTCCTCTAAAAAATCTTCTACAATCTCCTTAGCCACTACAACAAAACACAATAGACTCCTCACAAATCTCCTTATCAAACTCCCTAGGACTTCTTATGTTAAGCCCTTCTTTTTTCACTTTATTCTTCTTCTAACTATTATCATTAGACCTTGGAGGTAATCCAATAAGTTGGATTTTTTTTACCTTGAAAAGTGAATGAACAAGAATTTGATTGTCCAAAGATTGTAACGTCCAAATCATATAACCAAGGCCTACCCAAAATGACATGCCCTACATCCATGGGAATGACATCACACCAAATTTCATCATGATAGTCTAAGATCTTCATGGGAAAAAGACATCTCTCTTTGACCGCTATAGATGTATCATTAACCCAAGACACACTATAGGGTTTAAGGTGTGGAACATAATTTAAGCCTAAGCGGGATATACTACCCGAGAAAACTACATTGATACAGTCTATGATGATCTTACACCCTTTATCTCCACATTTAATGTAAGTGTAAAAAATAGCAGTTCTTCTCCAATCCTCAATTCCTTTAGGTTTTGTTAAAGCACATCTAACCATACCTAACCTGGTTGTCTTGATTTGAGTGGATATAGACCTAACACATCCTAGCAAGTTAGACTTATCCTCCTCATCATTTAGATCTTGAAAATCATCGAGATTGGGTTCATAAACCTTATCATCATAATTATCTTCCTCACCCATATCCTCTTGCCTCTTGATGAACATAGCCTTATTAGGGCAGCTAGAGGAAATATGATCAAAACCCTGACACTTAAAACATTGAATTCTTGAGGTTATCTTAGGTGCTTCATGAAAAATACCCTTACCCTTGTCTTCTCTAGGTATATGGGAACTCAAAGGATTGGGTTTACGAGGTGGTGCACCCAATATGGAGTTATTACTACCAGGTTGGGATCTAGAAGGTGTAATACGAGTGTCCTGACGTCTTGTCCACTAGCTTTTTGTGACCAAGTATAATTTTAGACTAGGTTATAAGCATTATCAAGGGTGGACACACCTCTAAGCACAACTTCTCTTCTAAGGTTATCATTTAAGCCTTTTTAAAATCTACTTAGGGTCATCACTTCATCCTCCATAACTGCACATTTATCCTATACTTATTAAATTATGCCACATATTCATTGGCAGACTTGCCTCCTTACTTCAAGTTATTCCACTAGTCCAAAAGATTTCCTCTATAAGAACGAGGCAAATACTTTTCTTCTAACTTAGTCTTCATTTCAACCCAATTAGTGGTAGGAGGTTGATTTCCCCTATCCAAAGACTCTTCTACACTTTCCTAATAGAGTTGAGCGGTCCTACTAAGTTTCATCTTTGCAAATCTTACCCTCCTATTCTCAGATAAATTATACTAGTCAAAGAATTGATCCATGTCACGGATCCATATATCAAAGATCCATGGGTCAAGTTGACCCTCAAAAGTCGGGGCTTTTACTTTGATATGCCTCATGACTCGCTCATCATGGTCATCATAGTCATGATGGCCTTGATTGCGGTTGTGTTGACGGTTCCTAAGATGAACTAGTCTTTGACGGTAATCATTGGAACGCTCACTATCGTTAAGGTCATCAAAGTCATTGTGACCCTAATATTGGTTACGTTGGTGGTTCCTATGAGGAACTGGTCTTTAAGGATTTCTATGGTTGTCACTAGAATGTTCACTCTCATTAGACTGTCTTACTTGCAAAGTTTCTATGGACTCCATCCTCCCCGAAAGGTTGTTCATTTGATTGGACATGTTGCTCATTTCCGTTTTCATAAGTTGTAATTGTTCTTGAATATCATTAAGAACATTACTAGAGTTCAGGTCCATGGTAGCTATGACTTCTAGATTGTGTACTAAACGACCACTATGTAAATGCATGCAAAAACTAATACTGAGACTGAGATCACAAATAACACTTGCAAGTAAAACGCAAAATAAAATTATAGCTAATAAAAAAAAGTATTTTTTATTTTTTTAAAATATTATTATTATTATTATTATTATTATTATTATTATTATTATTATCTTGGAAACTAAGTAATAACATATTAAACCAGGAAAATGCGCAAAGCAAACAATGTAAGTCCTCTAAATGCACATAAGTAATCCAAACACATTGTTTTAATTTTCCCACTAATTTAACTAAGCTCTACAATTAATTAAGAGGATCAGATCTTTAATGGCTCAAAATTAAGGTAATTCAATTTAAAGACGGGCTATGTAATTTAGTTATGGGCAAGCATAAAGAATAATATTAATGCTAAATCTTGGTTAATAAGTATAAAAGCATACTAGGAATGATGATTTTCAATGGGTAAAAATTCTGACCGGATGATGTGGTAGTGAAGGATTACGTGGCAGTTGACATTGCAAGATATGCTGGCGAGGCAGATGATGTGGCAGGATACACTGACGTGGCAGGATTTGCTAACGTGGCAGACGACATGGCAAAAACTGATGTCGTGGTTGATGACGTGGATTCTCTAACGTGGTGCTGACGTGGCTAGGTTAATTATTTTACCAACTTCTGTTTCTGTCTTCCTTACCTCCTATGATCTGTTGTCGCTGCTGACGGCGATAGCGCACGAAACGGGGCTTCGTGATTCTACTTGGGCCCGGCGGTGCGAGGGTAGGGGTTGTGGTGTCTGTGGTGTCGTTACTAGACGAGGGCCTGTTGATTCGTTGTCACTGCTGAAGGCGAGGGCACTGTGGATGGTGGCGTTGCGGCTGGTGCTGATGCTGGAAGGTGCGAGTCAGTGGTGGTTGCGGCTGATGGTTTGTAACACTGATTTGGGTTGCTGAAGACAAAGACTTGCTGTGGCTGCAGCGCTGCGGGTTGTTGAAGGCAGTAAATCGGTGCGTACTTGTGTCTTGGTTGTGATCGGCGTTGATGTAGAATTGTCGATCGCTCTGTGGGACTGATGTGCATGTCTTCTCGGTGGTGGGTCTGCCGTTGTGATTGGCTGAGGCGCCGCTCCTGAAAATCGCTGTGGTTGATGATGAACAGTTTTTTTTTTTTTGTAATCAGAACAGTACGCTTTTCTTTTTCATTTCTTTAGATTAATCTAGGGTTAAACATAAACATATGGATCGTTTAATTGTAAGAACAATTAAAAACCATGCTCTGATACCAAATTTGATGCGGGACAATAAATAATAAGAATTAAAGCAAGAAAAGAAAGCTTTTAGAGAAGAAGCTGAGAAGAGAAAGCAAAGAGAAGAAAGAGGATTGGAGATATGCAAAGTCTGCAATATTTTCATTAATCATCAAAGCTCTCTCACAAACTGACAGAGGAACATATAAATAGTAAACCCTAAAATATCTCGTTATTAGGCTTGGCCTATCAAATCAAACTGTTTAATATAAATAATTTCAAATAAATTAAATAATAATGAGACAGTTACAAATGGGCTAAATAAAATAATAATGAAATAGACTCAAATGGACTTAGTCTCCTAATCAAAACGTGACAAGCTGGGCCATCCCACGTCGTCTCCATCCATATACTCATATAATTTATGATGTGGGTCTGGTGTCCTGAAGATCACCTCTCAATCTTAACTCTGTTTGGTTTCCGAGCTAATAAATATAAACAAATAGAAATTGCAAGCGAGCAATTCTCAGATGTTAGCTTCGAAGTTGGCAAATCTTCGGTCCATGTGCTTGACCACAAAATTGCATTTCAGAACTTCCA
>Ga0325403_1004748_pt1 | contig 12680 bp, 5 predicted proteins | sample PopdelMetagenome_19_FD_205665 | JGI IMG/M metagenome (GOLD analysis project Ga0325403, IMG submission 205665) | Populus deltoides microbial communities from Bellville, Georgia, United States - Xylem-PdKOR-R4 | ecosystem: Host-associated > Plants > Phyllosphere > Stem > Wood/Secondary xylem...
TAGGTGTCTCTGCAAGAACAGAGGGCAAAGCCAATAGAGAAAACCATTTAATGCTTTTAAGAACAATGGCATCACAAAGAGCGACTATTTTGGTAACCAAACCACAAATCCAGCTCTGATGAGCTTGGCCCAAGCAAGAAATTGACCGTTGGAATCTTGAAACAAAACACACTGTATAAAAACAACCTTAAAACCCAAAACAAAACCCTTCTCTTTACCAACTCCGCTCCTGCAGATCCTACCCAAAATTTCGACCGTTGCAAGTCTTCTTCCACACAAAAGAACCCTAAAACAAAAACCCTCCATTGAGAATCCCTCTCTTTCCTTCCACAGAGAGGCCTTTTCAATAAATATTCTTCACTGCTCATCAACAAAATCAAAAGAGAACCCAATAGCTCAAAACTTCTCAAAAATATTAAACAAATATGGATTCAACACCAAGAAGAAAGAGTGGCCTGAACCTCCCATCTGGGATGAATGAGACTTCTTTAAGACTAGAGACCTTTTCCTCTTCCAGTTCTTTTAGAGCAGTAACATGCGTATCATCACCCAGAGCAATATCAAGCTTATCTTCACCCTCGAAAACCTCATCTTGTAGTGATAGATTCATACCTTGCAGATCATCTTCAAGGCTCCACACTTTTGGACTCGTAGAGAAAGGATCTCCTGTTAAAGAAGGAGGCAACGAAGCTTATGCAAGGTTATTGAAATCTGAGCTTTTCGGGTCTGATTTTGGCTCCTTTTCTTCTCCTGCAGGTGGTCAAGGAGGGTTGAGTAGTCCTAACAAGAATATGTTGAGGTTCAAGACTGATCATTCGGGGCCTAATTCGCCGTTTTCTCCTTCAATCTTGGGACACGATAGTGGGATTTCTAGTGAGTCTTCTACTCCTCCTAAGCCACCAAGAAAAGTCCCCAAAACACCTCACAAGGTAACTACCGAGTCTTCTTTTTTCTTTTTCTTTCTTTCAATTTTGGGTTTCTTTGGTTGTTTAGAAAATTGTGGATAAAGAAGATTGTTTGGCATCCCTTTTGATTTAATTGGATTCGATAGAAATCATTGAAGATTCAGTCCAAGAAAATGGTAATTATTGAAGGTTAATTTTGCTGCAGGTTTTGGATGCCCCGTCACTTCAAGACGACTTCTATCTGAATCTCGTGGATTGGTCCTCGCAGAATGTACTCGCTGTTGGGTTGGGAACTTGTGTCTATTTATGGACCGCATCAAATAGTAAAGTAAGTTCGATCGTACAAGGTTCTTAGCATGTTGAACAGCTCCAAAAACTGTCCAATCCAATGCAAAATGGTCTCTTAAGTAATTTCTTTGGATAGTAACTTGCTATTTAAAATGGGGCCGACTGAGGTATTAGATGTTTAAACCTTTTTGCTATCTTGTTCTCAGGTGACCAGGTTGTGTGATTTAGGGCCTAATGACAGTGTATGCTCTGTGCAATGGACCCGGGAAGGCTCATACATATCAGTTGGTACACATCTTGGTCAAGTTCAGGTAGCTCTAACGGTCTAATTTAGCCCAAAATCTTGTATTTTTATATGATTCATTTTGATTTATGGTCTGCTGTCAATGTTTGTTATAGGTGTGGGATGGAACACAGTGCAAGAGGGTCCGAACCATGGGAGGGCATCAAACAAGAACAGGTGTCTTGGCTTGGAACTCTAGGACACTAGCATCAGGAAGCAGGGACCGCCATATACTTCAGCATGATCTTCGAATTTCCAGTGACTATGTCAGCAAACTTATTGGTCACAAATCTGAGGTAAAGTCTAAAGCAGAAGAGTTGAATAAATGGCCCAGTTCAACTATTCCTGACTTGTATTTCCAATATTTTGTCTAAATGGATTATATGGAATAGGATTTAGTTGTGAAATAATATTTTGTGTATGGTGGAAAAAATGGAAGTAAGCCCCTCTATCACTTTTTCCAGGTATGTGGCTTAAAATGGTCACATGATGACAGGGAACTTGCATCAGGTGGAAATGATAATCAGGTAAAGATCACTACATTTTTCTTGCTCATGGTAGCAATTCGTTTTCATTAGCTAATAAATATTCTGGTGGCATGTCCCCTTTTATTTGTGTGTAAATTAATGTGTAATCAAGTCAATGTCCTGTTGGTGATCAGCTCTTGGTATGGAATCAGCACTCCCAGCTACCAATTTTGAAACTGACTGAACACACAGCTGCTGTCAAGGCCATTGCTTGGTCACCCCACCAGAGTGGCCTTCTTGCATCTGGAGGTGGAACCGCTGATAGATGTATTCGCTTTTGGAACACCACCAATGGTCATCAATTAAACCATGTTGACACAGGAAGCCAGGTTTTTCCTCCTTTACTTTTTGCTTAATTTTCACTAGGTCATGGAGCTTCATAGAACTAATTTGCGATCTCTTAAAGACCCCTCAGCTTACTGGATTTTCACTGGCTGACTGCAGGTGTGCAATCTAGCTTGGAGCAAGAATGTTAATGAGCTGGTCAGCACTCATGGGTACTCCCAGAATCAAATTATGGTGTGGAAATATCCATCATTATCCAAGGTATTAGCTAAAGTTGCTATTAGTTCTTTGTAATTAATCTATCTCGTAGGTAAAATAGCCAGCAAGGAAAAATCCTGTTAAGAAAATCCGTCTGTTTTCGGTTTGTGATAGGTTGCAACTCTAGTTGGTCACAGTTTGCGAGTACTCTATCTTGCCATGTCTCCTGATGGTCAGGTACCCACAATATCTCCATTTCCAAGCATTCCTGGCAAAATTATGATTTCTGCATATCTAAGGATAGAAGAAGAAATGATCATGAACAAGTTTTTAATGTCAAAATTGTCTGTTCATCATGTAGACAATAGTAACTGGAGCAGGGGATGAGACATTGCGGTTTTGGAACGTCTTCCCCTCTATGAAAACACAGGTATGCAAGCGTGTTACGTGATATCATTGCGGTTTTAAGGGGTTTTCAGTTGGCTTTCCAGTACTAAGATTTTCTTTTTTATTGTGGTTTCAGACACCAGTGAAAGATACAGGCCTTTGGTCATTAGGACGAACCCAGATTCGGTGAAACTACGCAAATCTGAAGCTGCTTTATATTGTAAATACATACACCACAAACAAAGTACAGGAAGAGGAGTTTGGTTTCTTTTTATCTTTTCTGACCGAGTTTGAACAGGATTATATTGTAGAGTTTGCTAAATTATATTGTAGAGTTTAAACAGGATTTTTGTATATTGTACTTGTTTTTCACACGTACCCATCGAGAAAAAGAAAAGGATCGGATGAAGTAATTCATTCTCACAAGTCTGGATTTTATGGGTTTTTCCTCTTGTCTTTCTCATTTTAGTGACTGTAATTGATTAGATCGAAATTAATATAACCAATGAAGTGCTGTTATTCCTGCAAAATAATCTTCATGAGAACATGAGCCGAACTTTTCAAGTTCTGTATGAAAAAAGAATGAATAAGAAAAGCAGGCTGGGAATAATCTCAAATGCAAAAGCTCAGAGATGCATCAGATGATACAGGAATAGAGTTGAAACTGGCTGAACTTTTCCTTTCTCCAGCAAACTCTTGATGAACACCTCACGGCCTTGGGCCTCAACCACGATGCCTTTCTGAAGAGTAGGCTTGCAAATCCGGCTAAATTCTGCATGGCAAACAGTGCTGCAATGGAAGTCAGAAATGTGCTGTTACCACATCTACTGGTATCTAATCTACTCCATAACCATAACCTTGTTACCACCTGGTTGCAATGTTCCATTATCATCTGCAACATTCACAGAATCACTTAACGGCCTGTGTATTCTAAAATCATCATCAAGATGGGCTGTTGCTGCTCGACCAAGTGCTTGCATTCCTAACTCTGCATATGAAGCTGCATCTCTAGTTGAGATCCCAGAAACCAAGGGACACATGTCTGAGAGCACCACAGAAAACCCCTTCTGCTGCAGAACACACAAATCAAACCCAAATCAGGAAATCCGCAAAGGCAGACAAGGAGACATTTGAAGAAATTTTTGAATTCAGGAAACCAAGGTAATCATCGCATTGAATCTCAGGAAAGTTCAATTGGTTAATTAAGAAGAGAAAATGGCTCATAAGAATGATGTTTTATCACATCATAAGTGAAACAAGAACCCTGCATTTTTTTCCCCTGTCAAGTGAGTTCCTGTGGGCATCTGGAAATAAAATTTACTCATACATCAAGGATTTATCTTGGCGTGTGATAGTATATCATTTAATTTTCATGGCTATGGTTTGAAAATTTAAATTTTTTAAAAAAATTAATGGAACTCGCACAAAACTCAGATCTTTATTAATTAGTCAAATACTGTTACACTTATGGTTAGAATAAAACATAAATCCCACGACATCAAATCCCGGGGTCAAAATGATTATTTATTAGCAGTAAAAATGATTTTTAAATTCCTAAAAGTTAATATATTATACACACACAGGACAAATCCCCAAGGCCATTAATTGGGCCTGTGGTCAGAACCCAGTTGTCCTAAACCGGGTAAGACTCCTAATAATCTTGGGCTTCAAGTCCACCAATATATACGCAATGGGCCATTTTGGTCTTTTGGTTTCATTCACCCCTTACTATATTATTAAATCAATAACATTTTGAAATATGTGATTGCCTAAGAGAGCTCGTTTAAGGCTTAACGGGTTAATTTGCAATATTGTTTTGATTAAAAAACTATTAAAGTGCTATTATTTAAATATATATATATATATATATAATTAAATTGAATTTTGATCGAGTCTATTTTAAATTAATTTTTTTAAAAAAAAACCTAGCTTGGATAAAGGGTTGTGGCCTAAGAGAGCTTCTTTACATGCATGTTGACTTAGGAACCTCTCTGTCGAGCAGGTGGAGATGCATGTATTTGGTACTCCCAATTAATTCGTTAAAGCCACTTAATCCGGCACGTTTAAGAAGATGAAAAGAAGGATTTTGATGGCAGCATGACTTGGACTAGCTAGTCTTTCCCCAACACCGTTCCTTTCATTTATCTAGACGGTATTATTTGATGTTATAATATTGATTATTTTTTAAAGTTTTTTTTGTTTATAAATATATTAAAATAATATTTATTTATTTTTTAAAATTAATTTTTAATGTCATTACATCAAAAAAAATTTTAAAATATTAAAAATATTTAAGTTTTTGCCACGTTTCTGCAGCTTCCCAACGCTATCTACCATCACATGCAAATTTTTCTCTAGTTGACTTAAGATGCACTGACTCGCTCGGGTTGGAAGGGGATGGTTTTTCTTTGTGTTGACTTACGATTCAATGGAATTCTCAAAAGGAAAAGCAAAGAAGATACATTGAATCATAATTAAAAGTCAGAATTATTTCCCCATCCCATTCTGCAAAACTAGATATACTCCCAGAATATCGTAAATAGAATTTAGATACATTGAATCTTTATTGACACCCTTTTTGTTTTTATATTTTAAAAGTTTTTTTTTAAATAATTTTATTTCATTTTTTACCTTAAATTAATATTTCTTGATGTTTTCACCTCGTTTTAAATATGTTAATGTTAAAAATAATTTTTAAAAAATAAAAAAATATATTATTTTAATACGTTTCTAAGTAAAAATCATTTTAAAACAACAATCATTACCACACACTCTCAAACACGTTTTAAATTTTAAAATATCGTGGCAGCATTGTCATCTTTTTGCCGAATTCTTACATGAAATCACCTTTTTTGGCATCATAACGTTGATACCCTGAATAGCGACTAGCAAGTGTTCGGGAATTATCCCCTTCCTACTTTTCCACACCCAATATTGAGTTGGCCACCAAGATATACTAGATATTCTGCTAGGTTTTAGCATTTGACTTATCGTATGTTCTAAGATTATATATCATATTTTGCATGTTCGTAATGCATGACATCGAGTAAGATAACAGTTGCCGCACAGCAGTTTTTTGCTGGTAAATAAATAAATGGGCGTAGCATTACTAAGAAGAGGTCAAGAAGAAGAGTAGGTGACGTGACAGCTTAACAACGATGCTTGGCAATGGTAATTCATGGACTTGAAAAGGAAATCCAACCACCAAACTCTTTCCTTGGCAGCAGAAATCAGAAATTTAATAATCATTATTCTATTCATGTCAGGATGTCTTATCATGGATTTAGCCCCATAAACAATTGTCTAAATCACAGTTTCTGTCTTATCATGTAGATCATAGGCCACTGCATCTCGTCATGCCGTAGTGCATGTCATCAAGTAAACACAGAACTTAGCAAATACTTGCTATTATTCCCTTTATCAAGTCTATAATATATTAACATGAAATGGATGGATGGCGCCGGGGGGGGAGAGTAGGGGCCCGGGCCCCCCCTAAAATAAATATATATATATATATATATATATATATATATATATGTAGAGAGAGAGGGGGGGGGGGGTAAGGACAATTCCTGTTGGAATATCGGTTGTTGCAGGTCCAGGGTAAACCCATACAGTCATTTGAGTTACAGTGCCTCCTTCTAGAAATACAGTGACAGTCTTTTAACCTTCACCTTCCGAAATACTTTCAAGCGAGTAGAAGTTACTGCATTCCTAAGGGTTTCAATGACTCCCCAGGAGAAATGGAAGTTTGCTAGGTTTCATTTGTAGTTACATCCAGTCTATCTAGCTCTATTCTTTCTTTCTTTTCCCGTGCAAGTTCTTTCTCCCGGGCATGCGAATAAGTGTGTGTGAATGAGGTTTCTTATTTTAAAAATGTAAGTTTTCTTACCGTAATTAAGTGAGATTTTTCAATTTGATATTCTTTGAATTATTTTGCACAGCACTAATGTAAATCATGTAAATATAAAATCATTACTTGGCACAATAAATCCTGTAGTTGGTAAAAAATCGCAAATAAAATTTTTTAACAGAAAAATTAAAATAAAGGACCAATTAATTTATTTTTCATCAAACAAAACAATGTAACTTAAATTTAAAATCTATTTTTGTTTTGTTTTGAGATGTTTGTTAATAATTTGATGAGGTTTTTTTATATAATTCTAACATTTTTACTTTATTTTTTTCTCAGATCTGCTAGTTTTACCAATTGTTTTTTAAATTCTTGTTATAGTGTTTTTTTTCTAATTGATTAGATATATTTTATTGGTTTGTTTTGATTATACTTGGATTTTTTTTAATGTTTTGTTTTTAGCAGAGCCATCAAAATTATCGATTTTTTCTCATGATATATGTTTTGATTTTAGGTTGAACCATGAACAAAATTAGAAGAATTTGAAATTTTTTTGAAAAAACATATTGATAACTCGCAGTCTAATGAACCAACTCTAATGTATAATGTTAAAGTTATGGGTGAACAACTTCAATGCGCTTCAGTTTACAAAGAACCCGCGTTGATTAGTGAGAATTATTCTTTATTATTTTTTGCTTTATTTCAAAGTTTATCGAACATAAATAATACTTCGCTTGAACTAATATTTCTTATATACTTTGTATGTTTATATTTGATATGCATAAAGACCAACAATATTAAAGTAATGAATATATTATGAAGATAAAATTAATTTTGTTGCTTTGACTTAATTTGATATTGTTTCGAACCTTTTACCTTATATAAAGATCATTATATGCATGTAGTAAGTTATTTAAATAAAACTAAATTATATAGGTTTTTTTTTACAACTCATACAATAAATTAAAATAAATATTATATTTTATTATATTAATTTTATCCCCTCCAAACGAATTAACAAATAATTCTAGGGGCACCATAACGACGGGTTCGCGCTGCAAGGTCCTTGTCAGCATGTCGTATGAAGGCGGGACTTCCTTAAATTACTAATCATACCTTCCCAGAGTAAAACTTCTCCGCGCAAGTATTAGGAAAATCAGATTAAGAAATTCATGTTAACAGTAGACCGACCTTTCATCCATTGAGCGGTGGTTAACTCCTTTGCTTTTGTTTTTCAATTGGGATCTCTCTCCAATCATCCTCATTTCCTACACTGCATCAAACTCATGAAAACTTCCCTGGCAATATCAGGTGGTTTTCACTTGTGAATTGCAATAGACAATAGGGTGTGCTTTGCTTCGACCTCACACCATTCCACATCATGAATGCACAAAAAACTATGAATACCTTGAAAAATGGAACACCTTGAATGCAAATAGGCAATAGTTCAAGGTAACAAATGATTGAGTCAACTGATAGATGTGTACTGATTCAACTAAACAGAGAACTACCAAGCAATAGACGACCATGAAAACACTTTTTTAACTTTGGTGCTGATTTTGTATTGCAGAACACTTTACAGAACATATGCTCAAATATCTGTGAAATATCATTTCACAAGCCTTTTGCTAAACTAAGCTAGTACGGATCTGGTCGGAGGAATCAGCATGCATTTCCGGTAAGAAATGATCGGTGAAACTGTTGCACACACATCTAAACAACAAAAACCAAGAACAAGAGTATTCTTGGCGGCAATTTCATTAATAAATTTAAAGCTAAAATGACACATTTAAGTGGACAGTATGCACAGGGACCACTTCTGACTCCAGAACCAAGATTGCTGCTTGCACAAAAAACTGTCCAAAGAAGAAACTGGGCAACAATGCGCATGCATTATCTTCTTTGACTGCAGAGATTCCTAAAAATCATCATAATTCTACAACCCACCAGCATTAACTTTAACATCATCGCTGCTACAGATATCTTTTGTTTAACTACAACACTGAACTAGAGTCGGGGTGGCTTTCTTTTAAGTTTCTTAAGCCCTTTTTGTGCATATTCACCAAGATATAGACCATTCTGACTGGTGACATGAGAAATATCAGGCGTCAAGCAACACATTAGTTGATTTTTTTCTTATAAATTGATGAATATTACTGCTACTTGAACAACGGGCATCTAATAGAATTGTGGTGAGCAGCAGCCAAAACTCTACTCCCACTATCCCTGCTCAGCAAATACACAATAACATCATCAATTTCTTTTCAAGTTCACTTCCATTCCGGAGTAAACAAATGGCAAGGGATGAAAAGAAAAATGATACTTATTTTTAATGGGAAAATGTCAGTACCTTAAATTCTGAGCAGAAATCTACAACAAAGTTGATATAGCACAAGGGCACGATGTCAGCCAAATGGAGAATCCTGTCACCCTTCCGATCCACAAATAAAACTCAAAACGCATTTAACAATCAGGCTTCCAAGAAGAGAGTGCATAAACAATCCGGCCCTTCCACCCTTGGAGCAACCACTGGCTATCTTCATCAATTACAAAATCCTTGTGGTAGAGAGCTTCGACCCTCTCCTTTGCTGTCGTAAAAATCTCCCGATTCAAAGGGAGCTGCCTAAACCCAGCCCTTAGGACCCGCATCTGCCACTGCTTGTATGTCTCTGGCCTCTCTATCCTCTCGGCACCCTCGCATGCAATTACATTCATTGCCTCCCACCCAAAAATCTCTTTCTCAATAAGCAACCTCTCTGGAACCTCACGAGACACATTAGCCTCCAGAACATCAAACAAAGTGGAGAAGTGGAACAGGGCCTCTCGGAAGCGTGTGATAAAGAATGGAGCATTGTAGGCTCCATTAACTACCCCTTGTATGAAGACATCAGGATTCATATTCCTGATCAAATTGAGAACGATATTTCTAGGACTCTCCACCACCACAGTCTCATCAAGCAAGTTTCTTAATCTATACACAGAATTCACGACAAGCACCTCATTTCTATCAATCTTGAGATCCTCAATTTTAATGGTTTCCCACTTCTGTGCTATAGCATTGAACTTGAATGGAACTTTAAAAGTGTTTGCATAATTTGCTAAGCGGCGTCCTGTCTCCTCAACCCTTTCTGCTGGTCGGAAACCTGGATTTGGGAGATCAATCCCAGTAATCCGCAGATGGGGAGGTCCTCCAGGTCTGGATGAGAGGCGCTGAATAAGGCAGGGCCATTGGAAACCGTACATGATGCCAAAATCAACAATGTGAACCCTTGTTGCATTTTCAGCTATATTCATAATTGTTTTATTTGAGAAGAAATTAGACAGCTTCCTAAACGGACAAGCGGCAAGAAACATGTGGTAAGCTTTCAAAACATCAGCAGCTGATGTTGGCTTGGAAATAAGTGCTTTGTAAATCCGGGTTCCAGAGCCAGCCAAGCGTGCTTCGAGACCATCAGCAAAAATATTGGCTAGTCTCTGCATGGCATCCCCTGTCGATGGAGCATTCTGTCTGATTTGCTTCAGCAGGTCATTTGCACTCCTCCGGTCATCTGCTGCAACAGCTTGTGCACAAAGGGTCAAGAGAGTTCTCAAATCCACCACATCCCTCTTACCTCCCTGCCTCTTACCTCGAGCTTTTCCACCATTCGATCCTTTGGCTTGTCCATTCTGCTGTACACTCTTGCTTTCCCCGTTATGCAAGGCTGCTTGGAGGGCAGAGTCATCTTTTCCACAATTGAGCAATACCATGTCAAAATCCGCTGGACTCGCAGTTGATTCAGAGTAAACTGCAGACTGCTTGTTACTCCTACCTCCCTCTAAAGCCGACTCCTCAGGATGAGGATTCTTCTTCCCCCTCGAACCATCTGCGTAATTATCATTCTCACGCTTCTCCCCTGCCGTAGCTAACACATCCTTGACATCATCCTTCAGGTCTTTTAGAAACAAGCCCTTACTCTCCAAATCAAGAAGCAGATTGCCATTTGGAATGAACTTACTGGCCTCCTCAAACCCTTTCTTAAACTGCATAACAGACTCACTCTCCCCAAATATCTCAGCAACCATATTAGGACCAACTGGAGAGTCGACAAATCCATCTACAGTAACACTGCTGTTCCCTGGACTATAGGATGACTGAGAAGCATGTCTCGAGGACTTGTACTCGCCAAGATCACAAGTCGACCCATGATCCAACAAGTTACTGCCACTGCTGCTGCTTGTACTGCTTGTACAATTACTACAATTCAAATCATGATTTTCATCTGGCCTTTCATGATTTTGATCTAAAAATTGTACAGGAGCATCAGGTGCAGAAGGATGCTTCTCCCCAATAAGCTCATACAATGATTTCTCCGCAGCTAGGAGTGCCGCTGAAGATTCTTGAAACATACATGTCTTCTCTTCCATTTCCTCTTCCATTAGCATCTTGCTAATATATTTCAGAACCACATCACTGAAATCAAAATCTTCATGAGAATCTCCCTCTTGACTCATGCTTGCGGACAGAACTGAGTTACTTAGTGTTGAATCAGGCGGAACACGAGTGCTATTTACATAGTTTTGGTTGACACAGTTGTTATCCAACTTGAAAGCATTAACAAGATCCTGAACCGATGAAGCAGATTGGGTTTCATTGCTAAGTTTCAATCCATTTACAGAACCATATAAACCTCTTAAGGACTGATCCATGATCGTCAATACCTCAGAAATTTCACAACTTACAACACACTCCAAAACCTTGATGTTTCGGCCTGCAGTTATGATAATACCAAGTACCCACAAGGCCAAATTATACAGCTTCAGTTCATACTCATAGTTTCTCCAAAAAATAGCTTTCCACTAAGTAATAGCTCTCACCATGTATCAAAGTCCAGATTTTATTTTCTACTAACACCAGAAGTATACACGTAAGAGCGGGGGAAAAAAGGGAAAAAAAAGAGAATAATCTTTGCGCTATATATGGTGACTGAATAAAGTAGACAAACAAGAAAACAGAAAAAAAGATGATGACAGCATAGAAATTATCAGAGCTGTCCTACAAAAGAACAAAACAGTGAATACAAAAGGATGCTTTCATGATCCTCGAAATGAAAGCTTTGAAATCACTTTACACGGTTTCTAAATTCTTCTTGTAGAAAAAAAATTAATGAACAAAAAGAGGAAAGTACCTGAAAAAAGTTCCAGTTTTGCAGGAATAAAAGAATTAGGAGCGTATTTTTTGAGAGAGAGGGCAGGAAGTGAGAAGGGGTAACGATGGTGAGGATACAAGGTGGTTGTTTCTGGAACAATGTAAGCCGGCTAATTAGAGCCTCTCCATTTTATCCTTCGACGCGCTCAGGGCGACTCGTCCACGATGTGCTTGTCTTGTGTTTTTTTCCTTCTTTTCCCTGATATTTCTTACAACTACTTTCTTGTTTTATCATTCGATTCTAAAAATTCAAAAACAAAAAAAAAATTAATAATAAAAAGTTAAAAGATATGGTGAACCATATGTATAAACCTTATTGTGTATTTAATAATGTGGCATATAGTATTTTTAAAAATATATTTTTAATTAAAATAACAAAAATTTAGAATTTTTCTAAATTTTAATATTAATATATCAAAATCATTAACATTTTATCTTTCTGTTTTTTTTTTCTTTTTTTTTAAATAACAACTTTACCTCGCTCTGCCTCGTCATGTCACCCATTCCTTCTAGTATAAGTGGGACTCGAAACAAAGGTTCTCTTTTTTTGATTGATTAGACTTCCTAAATGTCAAGTCATCCGAAATTCTAATATTAACTCACACAAATAAAAAAAATACAAAGACAAAATTGACAATCGAAAACAAAAAAAAATGGCAAGCTACAAAGTGTTTTTCCACTCCGATTCCTAACTTTGATTTTTTTAAAAGAAATTGTCACGGTAATCTACTATTTTTGACAAATTAATACTATTTAAAATATTTTTAAT
>Ga0325403_1004753_pt1 | contig 12672 bp, 6 predicted proteins | sample PopdelMetagenome_19_FD_205665 | JGI IMG/M metagenome (GOLD analysis project Ga0325403, IMG submission 205665) | Populus deltoides microbial communities from Bellville, Georgia, United States - Xylem-PdKOR-R4 | ecosystem: Host-associated > Plants > Phyllosphere > Stem > Wood/Secondary xylem...
GATGTGATTCCGAATGCTTGCTGCTTCCGCTTCCATGTTCCAAGTCCATAACTGAAAAACATTAATCTGATCCAGCTTAGTTTTTAGTACTCTATTACTCTAGGAACCCTGCAGGATAAAGTTTTTTAGTATGAAAATGTGACAAAATTGAAGGTATCTCAATCTCACAATTTACCACACATACACAGCTAAGAGCTTGCTGGATAAAATGAAAACAATTTCTTTCACAGAGAGACCTATATACATGTAACTGTACAGGATACAATTAGCCGAGTAATATCAACAAATAATAGAAAAAAAATCGAAAGATTTAATGTGCTGTGATACTCAGTTTAAGAAATTAAGAACCCATATATAACAAAATAAAATCAAATTCAAGGGAGAGGGAGAGGGAGAGGGAGAGGGGATTGGATAATTAATACATAAACAAGTACGATTCAAGTTTAGATATGGTAAAGTGCACCTCTACTAGTAATCTCTCTCTTCTTCCTCTTTTCTTTTCCTTTTGTTTTAATAATAATAATAAAAATTCTCTTTTCTTGCAATCTCCTTGACATGTATGCTAATTCACAAACACTGTGAAACTAAACTGCCAACCACCAAATATAACATCTTTAAAATTCCGATAATTTCCACACAGATTAAAAGCCAATCGTGTTCTGTTTGATGTTTTTCGTGCCACAACTTCGATCATAACAACTCAAACGCTAGATATAATTCCATTCTATCTCATTTCCTTAATCCTCTTAAACGAAACAACATGCAAGAAGCAGCTCTGGTTATTCAACAAAACAAGATTAAGGGCTTACTTTTACGAATCATCCGCAGCTAATTATTCATTAATTAATTTGCTTCTCTCTATATCTATACTAAAATCACCAAACAAAAACAAAGCGAAAAATCAAAGAAAATCATTAACAGTGATTTAAAGAATGTTCCGTACCTGAGATTTGATTTGAAAATGAACAGCCTAAATTGCTGTTGTTTTGAGAGATAAATCCCCCTCTTCTTTTTCTTGAGGTTTTTAGGTAGGAAATTAAGGAAGCAAGAAAGAAGGAGAACGGGAATCATCTGATGATAAAAGGCTCTGCTATAGTTCAGGGATTTCTAACTAACTATGGAAATCTTTCGCGCCATCTTTCCTCCTTTTTCCTGTTAATGAAAGGGTACTTGGAGTTTATTTTTGGGTTTTAATCTTGACTAATGGGGATGTGCCATGTCATCGAGTGAGGGACTGTCAGGTCATTTTACATTTATACTTTCTTGTGGCCCTCTTTATACAGGGAAGGAACGGGATTGATTGTTTGTCAAAAAGGAAGAAACTCTAGCCGGGAAAAAAAAAAAATGGCAGAAGAAGAAGAAGAAATGAAAGTGGAGGTAGTGAATCTCCAGTTCGGATTTTGGATTTAGCCTTCCCCTCCTCCAGATCCAATTTTCCAATTGAGGTGGATGAACTAATCACGGGTGCTTCTTTTATATAATTTGATGAAGTGGTGACTAAGGGATGGATTGGGAACGCGGTTGCGGTTCCGGCTGCGTTTCCAGAAATTTTAAATTTTTTTTATTAAAATTTAATATGGTTTGTATGTTTTGGATCGTTTTGATGTACTGATATCAAAAATGATTTTTAAAAAATAAAAAAATATCATTGACATGTATTTTAACACGAAAAATTATTTAAAAAACACCCGCAATCACACTGCCAAACTCGCTTTAAAAAAATTCCACTCGCTGTTTTTTGCTTTAAGCAGACCAAGTTTTTAGTAAATGTTTCATCTCAAGAGAGTAACAAAAAAAAATTCATATTATTATCAAAACAACTGGATCGAAGGTTTCACTGTTTAAATTAGGTTAATAAGTTTTTTAGATTGTTTGATTGCAAGTTTCAGTGTTGTGGCTCAAGTAGTTGGTTAGCGCGCGTTGTATATGTCAGAGATCACGGTTTGACTCCCTGGACGTCATATTTCCTTTTAATCAAACGCAAACCACATGTTTTTTTTTTTTAAATAAAATAGGCGAATGAAAATACATTGGCCAGGCACGTGAACCTCTCTTCGGCCGAGGCCAACACAATTGGGCTTTTTTTACTAACACTTTTTTTTTTCAGTTTTATTATTAAATAATATCTAAATAGTGTGGTGGCTAAATTACTATGTATTACAATAGTAATCCATAATAATTTTTATTTTTTTTTCTAACTTTTTTTTTTCTTTTTTGATTTTAAAAAAAAGTTAATTTTTTTTTTAAATTACTTTTTTTTCAACTTTTCTAATTTTTCTTTTTTTTTCATTTATTTTTTCTTTTGTTTTTTCCAAAATTATTTTTGTTGATTTTACTTTTTAAATATTGACCTGGTTAAAAATTTTACTTTGTAATTTTTTTCTTGAAAATACTGTGGATTGCTGCGATATTTTTCCACATAGTTTATCTATTTTATTTCTTTATTTTTCAAAATTATATTTTTTGATTTTTTTTAATATAGAGCTGATTGAGAATTTTGGTTTTGTGATTTTTTTAAAACATTTTTTATTATTATAGTATTTCTTCGCATGGTTTTTTTTATGATTTTCTCTGAAATTATCTTTTTTTATTTTATTTTTTAATATTGAGCTGGTTAAAAATTACAGTTACAATATGTGAGGAAAGCATTTTAACTTTCCTCAAAAATTACTGTTGGTTGCTACAATATTTTTTCCCACATGGTTTTTTTCTGTTTTTGTTATGTTTTTTTCTAAAATTATCTTTGTCAATTTTATTTTTTAAATATTAAGCTGGTTAAGAATTGTAATTACAAGTAAATACAAGTTTTCCTCAAAAAACACTATGGATTGATATAATTTTTCCTCACATGATTTTTTTCCAGTTTCTTTTCTATTTTCTTTTTTTGTAATATTTTTTCCAAAATCATTTTCGTTTATTTTATTTTTTTAAATATTGAGCTGGTTAAAATTTAACTTTGTAATAAAGCTTAATCATGTGGGGAAAGTATTGTAACTTTGCTCGTAAAACATTATGGATTGCTACAGTGTCTTTCCACATAGTTGTTTTTTGTTATAATTTTTTTAAAATTATCTTTTTCAATTTTTTTTTAATATTGAATTGTTTGTGAATTACAATTACAAGTCATTACAAATAAGGCTAAATCATGTGGAGAAGCACTGTAGCTTTCATCACAAAACACTGTGAATTGTTATAGTATTTCCAACATGATTTTTTTCCCTTTTTTTGGTGTTTGTTTTGTTATTTTTTTTCTAAAATTATCTCTATTGATTTTTTTTAATATTGAGCCGATTAAGAATTTAGCCTTGTAATTTTTTTCTTTAAAACACTGTGAATTGTTGTAGTGTTTTCCCATGTGATTTTTTTATAATTTTTTCCAGAATTATCTTTGTCGATTTTTTTTAATATTGAATTGGTTAACAATTATAATTACAATAAAGCTAAATCATATGAGAAAAGCATTGTAGTTTTTCTCACAAAATACTGTGGGTTGCTACAATATTTCTCTAAATAGTTTTTTAGTTTATTTTATTGGAAAAAGCGCTATAGTTTTCCTTACAAAACATTATCGATTGCTTCAACATTTTTTCTCATGGTTTTTTTCCTTCTAAAATTATCTTTGTTGGTTTTTTTTAATATTATTTTGGTAGAGGATTTAGTTTTGTATTTTTTTTTACTTTTTATTAACTGAAAAGCTAAATCATATGGCGAAAACACTATAGATTGCTACAAATCATTTTGTTCAGTCTCTAAGTTTTTGATCACCAACACAACTTTTTTTTTCGTCATGAAATATTTGCTCCATCATACTTTTAATTTATATTACTTATCTAGCGCTGGTTCGTAATTATAACACTATTAAGTGCATTTGTTTTATAAGCCCGAGTCATCTCGTTTCATGTATACGAGGTTGTTATTAAATTTTATATTTTAATATTGCATTGATGATAAATTAATTTTTATATTTATATCATGTAATAGAATAAAATAAAAATTAATTTCACATGGTTGAATCCATAACTCGAGTTATGGGTTTGAAAGATTAACTATTTATTAATAGCTTGATATGAACTTCTCAAGTTTTAGACATTGTATTGAGTTTTTCTCAAGTTTTTTATTACTTTTTTTTTTGAAATTTTATTATTTAATGTGAGGTTTTTTTAATTAAATTTTATTATTTGATATCGAGTTGATGATAAATAATCTTTTATATTTTTCATTATAAAGTAATACAAGAAAATTAATTTGACCTAGTGAAATCTATAATTTGAATCACGAATTTAACAAATATATGAAATATTAATAAAAAAGTCAGGTTGTTTTTCTAAGTTTAAATAATTATACTAAATTTAATAACAATACTAAAAGATTTCTAATGATCTATATATTATTTCTTTAATGTATAAGAAATTCACGTCTATTCCGCAATGAAAACACTAATAATAAATTATTTCTCTCTATTAAACTAGTGATTTTTTTTAATCTTTTAGTAGAGAGATTATTTTTCCTAAAGAAAAACAATTACTAAGAGTGACATAGAAATATTTATCGTGTGTGTATATATATTTTTATTCCTATCATACAGAAAGTAGCTTAATTTCAAGCTGTAATATTAAGTTTTTCGTGACGATGAACGAGGCATCAAAATTACAGACAACAATAGATAGATTCATATCATATAGAATATTGAACGCGCGGGGTTGTCGCGTGTCCTACAAAAACCCCATCTTCCCCTAAAAAATCAAAATAAGATTCTTAACAACTCAGGAAATAAAATATATACTCAGTTGACAATATTTTAAAAGTGATCGAAGCGGCTAGTTATAAAAATAGAAACATAAAAAGAACTATGTTTTAAATTTATTTTTTAATAAAATATTATATTTAAAATTATTTTGAATGCTGAGAATTGAGTTTTAAATAGAATTTAATATATAAAAATAATATAAAGATATTAACTCATTTAATTTGCTATACTTAATGCTAAAACCGATTTTCTAAAAACACTTATCTATTTTTTTCGAAAAAAATTTGAATTAAATCTTATCTCGTATGAATTCAACTTCTTATAAATTAAATTTAAATTAAATATTATAATTAAATTCAATTATAGCATAATTAATTACAGACCGCTTATAAAACTAATAGGTTGAGGTTGTTTCGCCCGGCTGTGGGCAACATATAAAATTCAGGCAGCGGGAGTGGCAAAAACGGCGCTGGCACATTTGCTTCTCTTTCATGGTTACTGCAAGAAAACACAGTTCTCATCAGCTGGATCTCTTTACAAAGAGAATATTCTTTTGCATTCTTTCTATCTCACCAGTTTCCACCCTGCACCTTGAAAATTTAAACGATTTTTTCTTTTGAAAAGGGTACCAGTTCTCGCCTCTCCTTCCTGGGTTCATCTTTCATCATGCTGGTGTGTGTGTGGGTGTATTCTTTCGTAGGTTTTCCTTTAATATCGATCAAAAACCTTGGAATGAAGTAACGGGGTTTTGTCCTCTTATCTGTGTAATGTACAGTTTTTACAGAAATTGATGTCGTGATAATGTTAATCATTAGATGTGATTAGAAGCAAGAACTGCGGTGTAATTGATTCTTGCTCTTGTTTCTGTGGAGTTTTATTCTGGGTTTGAATAATTAAAGAAATTTGTTACTTTTCGCAGAGAGTAAGAGATGGCTTGTGTCAATTCTGGATTTCTCTTACTGAAACATCCATGAGTAATCACGTTTGCCCACACACACACATCACCATCCACCTGACATGTCAACTGCAGATTTATGTGCGTCAAAGTTTCAGTCTTTCGCTTTTTGATCATTCTTAGCTACCAGAAGGATTCGTTTTATCGCATTCATTATTAATTGAAGGGTGTTACTTTCTTTCATGGGAATTGATGTGCATTTCAATTGATGAACTGATAGGGTTTATAATTATTATACACTGCTTTACTTTTCAGGTCTGTGTTTAACCCGGAAATGTATGAAGAACATGGATAACTATTGCTGAATCTTTTTTGACTAACTCAGATTTCATAGACTGGCGCATTGAAATCATTCAATTGAAATCATTCAATGAGTGTTGGCCATCACCCTTCTACGAATTTGACTTGGCACCAAAAGAAGGAAAGTTGATGTCCAATGGAAGAATTCCAAGGTCTGCATGCACCAGCTGGTGTTCCTGAACCTGCTTCTTCTCATGGCAATGTAAGGCTTAATTTAGATGGGTATGGTAATCGTGGGTCTGGCTTTCCAGGCCTAAAGAAGAGAGGTCATGGTCATGGAAATCGTTCATGGATAAAGATTGATCAGGATGGGAACTCAAAGATTTTGGAGCTTGACAAGGCCACCATAATGAGACATTGTTCTCTGCCTTCCAGGGATCTCCGCCTTTTGGACCCTCTTTTTATTTATCCCTCTACAATCTTAGGTCGGGAGAAGGCTATTGTGGTCAGTCTTGAACAGATTAGATGTATAATCACAGCGGATGAGGTTATCCTGATGAATTCCCTGGATGGATGTGTTGTCCAGTACATGTCAGAATTCTGCAAACGTCTTCAGACAAATCGAGAACAAGCAGGTAAAGATATTTCTAATTTGGAACAGTTGTTTCTATGGCCTTGAAGCATTTGGTTGCTTTGTTGTAGGCAGATAAATGGAATTTAGAACTTGAATTTCTTTTGATTAACTGGGCTTGAAACTGTAGAGCTTCTTGCTTGCAACAGTAGTTTGCTCACTTCAATTTTTTTTCAAACTGATTTCTGTTACTCACAATTATGACTATTTTTTACTTCTTGAAGTTTATAAAGTCATGCTGTACAAGCTGTATATAATTACTTTTGATTTGATCCAGAGGACTTGCCATTTGAATTCAGAGCTCTGGAATTGGCTTTGGATCTAACTTGCATGTCTCTTGATGCTCAGGTATGCTAACAATACGAGCCACTAGCTATTAAGGAAAGTGTTTCCATCTTTTTCTGAACATGTTGCCCACGAACACTCACAGACCAATTAAGTAAAGCCCTTAAGCCTTTAGAAATCAATGATGTCATTGTGGCAAAGGAAGCCAGTCTTCCAATCAAAAGGTAATCTTGTAAAGATAATCCATGTACCAAGATTGTTTTCACTTCCCAAGATGACTTTCCACGTGGTATGGAATTGGGAATCTTAAATTAACCTTTTTTAATATAAAATATTGTGGTTTTTGAAAGGCTGAGATGCTTGTGATGCAAGAATCGAACTTGATATTCCTTCTCCGCATCAAACTTATTGATGCTGGAAAACCAGAATTGGCATGTGCTGCAGTCAGCCTTTTCTGGTTTGACACTTTTAACTTATACCCTGAGACCTGAAGACAGTTTTTATGGCTGGTCTGATGCTTTTTATCTTGTACTCTGACAGAGGGGTAATTTCATGTGCTGTTACCTTAAGGGTGCACCACCTTTTCTCTTCTGCGGTAGCTGTGTGGAGACTCAGCTTGCGTTTCATTAATACTCTGGTTAAAATATTGTTGTTCTGTTGCCATTCAATGAGTTGAATTAGCTGCAAGATAGGAGTTCATGACCTCCTGTCGATAATTTTGGGCATGCATTGTATTGACCAACCATGGTAGCTATTTGGTGCATACTATATCATTTCATTGCATGATCAACTGATGCTGAGAAAGTTGAAATTCACAACGTCTCGGAGGGCCTAATTGAACCCCTCTCTGTTATAACATTCACTAGAATAAATACATATAGCTTATGAAAGAAAGAAAAATGGTTTAGGAGAGTTGAATCTGTAAACTGCCTCTCAATGCTTTTGCATGCATGGTTGTTACTTGTCACTTGTTATTGGATGGTGGATTTGACCAAATGCAGTTCCAGAAACTATGTGGGTTAGGAGTGGGCAGCCATTTAACAATAGCTTTATGTGTGATGGAATTCTTGGGCTGCAATTCAGACTGGTTGCTTTACGTAAATGTTCTAATGCTCAAGATCATTTCTCAGAACACCTCTCTCCCTGGAATTCGCTTTGGCAAACCAGTGGTAGTTAACGGGCCTTAGTACACACAATAAAAGCAATAGATCAACTGGCAGTTTTCAATTTGAAAAATTGTGGGTAACTTCCTCACATTAAGGAGTTTTGGGTTGATAGGTAAAAGAACTGGAATTGGAGGTATATCCGGTATTGGATGAACTAGCAACATCTATTAATACTCATAATCTGGAACGTGTCCGTAGACTCAAGGGCCACCTCCTTGCATTGACTCAGCGAGTTCAGAGGGTAAATTTAATCTTCTTATTTTCCCCTTTTCTCTTGGTGATCTATTGTCTTCTTCCGCTTTCTTCCTCCATATGTTAGCTTTGAGATTGAAATTGTAGGTCCACGATGAGATAGAACATCTCATGGATGATGATGGTGACATGGCTGAGATGTATCTGACGGAGAAAAGACAGAGATCAGAAGCTTATGCTCTAGGTGATATGTATTTTCAAAATGATATCCCAAGTGAGGGCAGAGTGGTTTCAAAATCTGCACCTGTTTCGCCAGTAAGGTCAATTAGTGGAGCCCAGAAATTGCAGAGAGCATTTAGCAATATAAGTCCAAGTAAACATGGAAGCTTGATGAGTTCATCCAGTAATGGCGAGAATATTGACCAACTTGAAATGTTACTTGAAGCGTACTTTGCTGCTATCGACAACACTCTTAGCAAGTTGTTCTCGGTGTGTTCCTGCATAACACGTTTTTGAACTTATCTAGATTTATGTATGAGTTGTGTGATTGGATAGTGCTTGCTAATTGATATCCTACAAATGACCTGAGGTATAAGGCATGCATGACTAAAACCAACCAATATTTTGATTTTGACAATCCACCAATTAAACCAGGATGCCCCTCTTGGCAGCAAGCTGAAACACACAACCAGCCCAGGTTACTTAGAAATTTTATAGGTTCTAAAATGGAAACTATGGTGTCTTAAAATTAAAAGGATGCTTGTATTTCATAGTAGGTTTCTGCGTAGTGATGTGCAAGAATATTTACTGCATGATTATATTAATTGTTCTATAAACATTGCAGCTCAAAGAATACATAGATGACACGGAAGATCTGATCAACATTAAACTGGTAAGGGGTAATAATGACTTCTAATTTCTTACTGTGCTTTTCATTTCTGTTTTTGATCGAGGAAAAAAACATGAGATATAATTTGTCTCATGTATATACAGGGCAATGTCCAGAACCAACTGATTCAATTCGAGTTGCTTCTTACTGCTGCTACCTTTGTGACTACAATATTTGCTGTTGTGACAGGAATATTTGGGATGAACTTTGTAGCCTCAATTTTTGATTACCCGTATGCATTTAATTGGGTTCTGATTATAACTGGTCTTGCATGTGTATTCTTGTATTTGTGTTTCTTGTTTTATTTTAGATACAAGAAGGTCTTTCCATTATAAACTTCAGTTTATAGCACAAGCTGCTCCAATGGAGACAAACACTTGATTTCTTTCATAGAAACCCATGATTCAATTTGATTTTCTTCTCACTCTCTGGGTCAATTTATGCTCTTCCAAGATGACAGGGGCTTGTTCTATGATGTATGCATACATATATTGCATGAGGTTCTCTATTGAGGTGTGTAAATTCTTGCTTAAGTCCATAATTTTGGAGGTCCTCATCAATGTGATACGAGGATCCAGTCTTCTGGCGGTTTGGCATCACATTTCTTATGAAGGCAAATATCTGGCCTAGGGAAAGCACACTGTCCTGGTCTGCAAGCGGCTTTGTTAGACGTTTGATCCGAGGATCATCTCTGCTAATTTTGTAACTGGGATAGTGTATCAAGGGATTCAAGGCCTGTTTGCTTGTTAAAGTTCAGGCATAGCTCATGTACCCTGCGTCGAATGCAGGCTATTATGTGACAAGAAGCTCTGGATAAAATTGTCCATTTCAACAGTACAGATATTCCCCTTTGAACTGTAATGCTTGAAAAAAACTAGCAGCGTGGGCCTTTTCTATTGCAACACCATGGGCTCTTCTTTCCTGGTAAACGAAGCAACCACCTCCCATTATTGGATGGACATTTTCTGGGTGAATTTATAGGGTAATAAGCTATGGGTGGCATTGGAATTTCCGTGACTAAACTATTTTCCTCCTACAATTTTCTTCGCTAGTATAATAGTGATACTCAATTATCCCTGTTGGATCAACCATCAAGGACAGCATTTATTGAGAATTCAAGAGTACACTGTTGTTCTCGTGTTCAGTCATCAGCTTTCCCTGATGTAGCAAATTGGCAGTGCACGCCATTGCCTTCACCAGTGAAGCTCGGGGCTTGCTGTATAGATGATGATTCTACTTCACCATGCAAGTCCATCTTAGGGCTTGTGCTATCCGACTCCAAGGCATATAACCTCTTCTGGCTATTTTCAAGTGCAGCCTCGAGTTCCATGATCCGGACCACCAGCCTTGATTGAATTACCTCATGAAGACGCAAGCTGAGCTCCTTAGGTGATACGGCATAGTTTGCTGTATCAATGGGATTAGTAGAACTTCCACTTGTGTCATCGTCTGAATCGGATAAATCGTCAGGTTTCTTATGACGCTCGTCTGGGCTTAGATCTCCCTCAACATCAAGCTCAAAGTTGGGGTCCATCTGCAGACAACAACGCAAAACGAAGTGAACATGCAACAAGGAACATGTTTAAATAGACTAGACATGCAACAGAAACTGAAACTTTGTTTAAACCAAGTACTGAATCATAACAGAAAAGGTATAGCTAGGTCTTGACTTCTTATCACTCACTTAAACTAGATCCATCGAGTCTAACAAAATTACCTCAATTAAATCGAGCATTCTCTCTAAACTAGATGATTTCATGTTTAGCTCCAACCTCTCTAGTTCAGCTTCAAGCTCTGCCTCAATTTTACTCATTGCCTCAGAGTTCGCTGCCTTCTCATCATCTGGCTCTCTGCCGTAAAATTTTATAGACTTGTCCGATTCCTTTTTCGTGGAAACTTCACTTGATACGCTGTTGCTTGGCTTTTCAGTGGTTCCCTGGAAGCTTGAACCCTCACTAACAAGTTCCTCGTTTAAATCCTGGACCAAGTTCTCATTCTGCTTCAACAATTCATTTAAGTAGTCCACTTCTCTTTTATTTGCGGCAACATGAGACATTATTCCAACAGTTATCCCCAGGAAGAAAAGAAGCATTCTATCATAAGACCCTGCAGAAAGGAAAACCCGAAGCTCAAACAGAAGGAAAAGTTAACTTCAAAGGAAGACATGCAGTCATATAATCAGCATTTGGACTCAGAAACCAAATTCAATGAAACCAAAAACGTCAGAAATGAAAAAGTAAAGCAAGCTCATTGAGAACATGTGGAAAAGAACACAACCTTGTGAATAAAACAATCCACCAGTTACCCTTCTACTTGACCTGGTAAATCTCCTAGACTGTCCCATATCAAAATACTGCATCTGTTTTCTAGTAAGCAGCATCAACGATCCCTTTTCTTTCTCTAACGGCATCTCTTGTCCAAAATCATGGCTACCTCTGATTATCCATGGCTGTGCCATTTCTGTAGATGAAGATGGTAGTGAAGCATATTCATATTCTTCAAACCCAATGTCTCCTCCATACAATTCAGGAGCGAGGATACTATCTGAAGAATCAAGGAAATTATTGATATACCCTCTAGACCTATTCCCAAGTTGCCTGTCCGCTGTTAACCTTCGAAACGAACTCACTTCTCGTTTGATAGAATCAGGCAACAATTCACTAGATAAATAAAGAAAGTAACCCCTTCCATAAGGCCGATGACTCTGTAACTGTATTTCGCCTTTAGTAGCACTGCTACTTGCAACCCCTATAAAATCTCTACGTAATGATTCATCTGTTGCTGAATGCTTGCAGATACCTAATCTGCAAAAGGGGCAAGTTTGCTCCCGTATTCGTTGCAGTAAATTCCAGGACTGGGATTGGCTGTGAAAATAATCCAAAGAAAAGGATTCAAATGAGCGTTCTCTTAACCTTGCTGAAGAATTCTTGAAGTAATTAGCTTTTACTGCATATCCTGCACCAGCAGCTACGGCTACTACCCATAAATCCATAACCAGTCTTTCTCTTAACAAAGATATCAATCAACAATAGACTCCAAGAACGACAATCAAGTTAGGATCTAAAATTAAAGCCACTAAATAACAAGTAGGCAGGGTTTACGAGAGAACAAAAACCCAATGGAAGAAGAACATAGTTGTTTGAAAAATACAAGATCAAGGCATCAACACAAAGGAAAACAAAGAGAAGCATTTTGCCAAAGAAAGAGCCGTTCAATATTGCAGCTTTGGCTGCGGAAGAATGCAAACAAGATTTTGCCCCGTGAAAAAGCATTGAAAAGCACTTTTTGTTGCCATATGGTTCGACTTCTAGAGTTCGAGGCCACTTAAATTTTTATCACCCAGGAAAAAAAGTACACACGTAAATTGTTGATTGGTATCTTCTTGTTATCCATCTACTGACCAACGAAAGAACGTGGCCTGGAATGTTCAATGCCCCGTTGCAGAAAATGTTATGGGCAGGTCATATCATGCGCTGAAACAGCAGGTCCTTTTATTATATCATCTATCACCAACAAATGCTACCAATAATATGACCTAATTAGGAATCCAGACAGTACTTCGAGCAA
>Ga0325403_1004755_pt1 | contig 12670 bp, 7 predicted proteins | sample PopdelMetagenome_19_FD_205665 | JGI IMG/M metagenome (GOLD analysis project Ga0325403, IMG submission 205665) | Populus deltoides microbial communities from Bellville, Georgia, United States - Xylem-PdKOR-R4 | ecosystem: Host-associated > Plants > Phyllosphere > Stem > Wood/Secondary xylem...
ATTTAATTTTATATTTTTAAGCCCTAATTTCAAATTTTATTTTTATTTCTCCTATCTAATTAGAGATTTTAATTATTTTTTTCTAGTGAAGGTTGGTTTTTGACGATTTTAATTCTCTTTCAAGGGATACAATGCTCTACAAATATAAATATTTAGTAATAAAATAACTATTAGGGTTATTTTTATGTTTTGACTCTTTTATAAAGATTTGTCATCATTGTTGTAAAACTCACTGAAACCCACTTCCTTTTGTAAGTGCCATCTTTTACTCTAAGAATATTATCACCTGAAACGTTAATATTGATCCATCTGTTTTCCTTAACATAGGATTGCATTATATGTTAATATAAATTATATTCCAAGAATACATTTAATAATATAAAATATTAAATTAAATTAATTTTTTAATATAAAAAGTATTATAAATAAATAATCATGAGTTCAAATTTTATTATTTTTATTTATTTAATAAAAACTAAATATAAAATAATATAATTTTATACCAGTTTAAAATCTAAAAAGTTTTAATGTGAAGAAATATATTAAAGAATAATATTGTTTAAAGATTGAATTATAATTTAAAGATTGAATGGAAAATTCCTCAAACCTAACTTAATGATTTCAGTACTGTGTGCCTTCTTGTAATTGCTTCAAAGATTATAATCCTTAACCATCCTGCTCCAAGTCTCTTCAAATTCAAAAATTTCTATGAATTCATAGTTTCATGCACGACTCTCTTCAACATCTTCTTTGTTGCTTTGTATTGTGCGAATGCTCCAAGTTTCTCAAGGATTCTTTTCATAATATGCCAAAGAAAATGACAATGATGAGAATTCGGAAACTCTTCTCTTTAACTGCATCTTGAATAGCTGGACATTGGTTATAGTAATAATTGCTTTTGAAACATGAACTGACATACGTTGCAATCAGGTCACCAAACCAGATGTACAATGTCTTTGTCTTCCTCTGAAAGTAAGTCACATCCAAGGAACACTGGGTGCTTACGATCATGATTAACTCCAGCAAATGCAGCAAATGGCATGTCGAACCTGTTAATTGAGTACGTTGTGTCAAAATAGATGACATCAACGACTGACTCATTGGCTGCAATCGACCCAAATTACATCCTTTAATCGACCGTCACCATCCATATCAGACAAATGCAAGGAAATTATATGCATGGGATAAGAAGAATTGCTAGTGCCTAGCTTGATCATTTATCTCTTCAACTGCTGATGGATGAAAACTCTTCCTCCAAGTTATATCTGCTTTATCATTAATCCCAAGTCTTCTCTTGATGTGGGGATTCATCTTATTACAAGGATAAAACCGTGCCTTCCGTGGGCTAAGAGCATGATTATGTTCGAAACAGACGAGAAAAAGTGAATTTTCCATTGCTGTCGACGATTATGACATTAATTAATCCTAGCCTTTGCAAACCTTGTTTAACCGATGGTGCTGTAGACACCCCTTTCCCTTCTCTGGTTCATGCATGAGAATAATTTTTTTTACTCTCTGTCATCCTTGTTTTTAGTACCTAGCTAGTTTTGTAATGCCAAATCCTCTTTCTGACCATGCTCCACGTAAAAGTGATAAACTTTTAAGGGTTTCAGGAGTGAAATAGTACGGTAGTGGTTGTTTTTTAAAATATATTTTACTTGAAAAAATATTAAAATAATATATTTTTTTAATTTTTAAAATTTATTTTTGAAATTAACATATAAAAATAATTCAAAAATACTAAAATAAACTAACTTAAAGCAAAAAAAATTAAATTTTAATTAAAAACAGATTGAAACTCACTCTTAAACAGTGCCTTCATCTTTGAAATTGAAACCATCCAAGTCTTTGGATCTTCTACATCATTTGAATTTTATTCCATATAGCTTTATCATATTGAGCGCCATCAAGAGTTTTGATTTGTAAAAAATTAGAGAATTTTTGAAGGTTTTGATTTGTAATAAACTCTGGTACCATTTGTTTCTTATTCATGATAATTGGTATTGGATTCCAATGGTTAGTTGTGAGCTGTTATTGAAAATCATGGTGATGGAACTTATGATGGGGTAATCAACATAAAGGTTTAGAGATTAATAATAAGATGATCCATATAAAAATGTTGGGAACCCATAATAGAGTGACTCACACACAAAAGAATCATTGAGTTTCTAAGTGAGGAGGTTCTACTCAAAGAAGGTTTTGTTAGTCGTCTTTATAGTTTCAATTGAACAGGTTTTACCTCACGAATAATTTGATCTCGAGAACAAGTTTCTTCCAACAAATGGAGATTGATGAAGGTTCTTTTTAGAAAATAAATATTTCCCTTAATTATTGTTATTTTTTCTTTTTTAGTTTAGGAATTCTTTTTTCTCTTTTTATATTTATATTCAGTATTATTATGCTTTTCTATTTTTCTATTTGAATGGAATAGTTTTCATTCAGTATTTATAGAGTTTTTTAGTTTTTTTTTATATAAAAGGTTATAATAGTCTTTTGATAAATAACTTAGATGAATAAAAATTAAGTATTTTAAGAGTCCCTCAATGATTTGTGAGGGTTTGGACTTATAACAAAGTCTATTATCCTTCATTGCCAACAAAATCACCCTAAGACTACTATACCAAGCAAATTAGAATAATAATGAAATCTTAAAAGCCTAACAAATTACAAAAGAATAAAAATAAGAATAAAAAAATTATATAAAGAGGCTAAGTGTAGAGTGATAAATATTTAAAGTATAAAAAATAATATTTTTCCCAAAAAAAAGTGTATAAAAAGGAAAAACTAAAAACAATATTACAAAAAATGAAGATAAGAAAAAAAATAGTGATAAATAGACCAAGTGTAAAATGATAAAAATACCAAGTATAAAGAGAGAAAAAAACATAAGAAATTTTTTTTCTAAAAACCTTGAAAATTACAATTTTGCCACCGCTGCAGTAAAAAAAAATGGGCAAAATTTATAATTATACCATTTTTACATGAAAACAATATTTCTTTTTAGTACATGTATGTTTTTTTTCCTTTAATTTTCCAATAAACCTTGGATTATAAAGCATAAGTTAGTTTAATTTTGCCCCTGCAATCCTCATGAGTTGTTAAAGAAATCCATCTTGACTAGTTTCCGCCAAATCTTATTTTATTTTTATTCTTATGTTATCAACAAGGAGAAGCGATTCTAAAAAAAAAAAAAGACTGAGCCCAAAATTACAAGCATAGAGGCCTGATTGAGGCCTACTGGTCCCAAACAAAGGCTGGTATCATACAACAATACCCAGCCCAATAACGATCACACCTATAAGAGATAAGCTAAACCAATTTCATGGAGGTGCGTCCAAACCATGCTACGTTTTATTAAATAATTTATAAATACACTAGCTACATTTTATTGATATGAGAAATCTAATATTAAAAAATAAAATTAAATTTAAAAATAAATTAGTTAAATTAGTTAAATTTAATGTTTCTATTCTAATTAATTGCATTTTATGTGTTTTAAAAAAAAAATTCGAGATAATCAGGTTAACTACCAAGTTCAAGATTCAATGTCATGAAAATAAAATAACCTAATAAAAATAAATATAATATTAAAAGAAAAAATTAATAAAAAATTAATAAAAAATAAAAAATAAAAACAATATATACATACAAGGTTGAAGTGAGGTTTTCACTGTAAATTGCTATAGTGAAAACCCCACATATTTTAGTATATTGTACTAACTAACAGACCCGGCCTGTGTTACGATGTGGGTTAAATAAAAAGTTTTTTTACATCTAAAAAAATATACACATCAATTTAATAACATTGTTTTTTTAAATCCATTTTTTAATTAATTAAATAATTATAATTTTTTTATTTGATGAAAAAAATTATTATTTTTATTATCAGCATAGTAATAACATTGAAAAATATAATCTAGTATATTAAAGATATTAGAGCATAGGTAGCCACTTCTTAAGGAATCACTGCCCACAAATCTTCCCCCACCACTCCCAAAAGTCCCCACTATCCTTGAACAAAACATCAATTAAATGCATTTGTAATCCTATTTGAAAACTACCTACAATGATCTAGCCTTCGCTTGAAAGGGAAAAAAAAATAATTATACCATTAATTAGCTCCTTTATCGATTTCTCCCCGACTATAGCAAGAAAAAAAAACACTAAAAGAAGATTTGAAAGCAAATTAAACATTTAATGGGTTGAGTTGCCCTTAATGCTAAGGCGATGTTCCTTTAGAAAAGTCAAAGAGTCTTATCCCCATTTACCACTTTCCATAATCATGTGTATGATTTTCCCATAATCACCACAGCCATCGTAAGACATGGAATTTTTCTTGCTGCTCACTGTTTCATTTACTATAGTGTCTCGTATTAATTCAGTGTGTTCTTGAGTTAGGCATGATGACATGTAGTTTTCATAGAAACTTCCACCGGACCATAACCTTCAAGGAACGTAGCGTGATGATAAAGGGTTTGAGATCTGCACAGTAGATCTCGAATTCGAGTCAGGGTGTGCACCTCTTGTAAGAGACTGGAACAACCGGGGTTTTACTCCCTCACCTAGATCCACAAAATACGCTTTCCGAGAAATAAAGTTTCTTCAAATCCAAAAAAAAAAAGTCTACGGGACCATACAATGGCTACTAAAAGCAGAAGGCCTAATTGCCTATTATGGTGAGTTTGTACTATATCATCTTATAAAGAATTCTTAATCTTTTAAGAATTCTCAGTACATATTATGTTGACTTTCAGTGGTCCTAGGTGTTTTAATCTTCATAGTTGTCATTCCTCTTCTAGATTAAGGTAAACTATCGCTATAAACATCATTTTACCTCTTGATAAAATTGATTGGTAATTTAGAATCTAACCCAAAAAGTAGAAAATTAATACCTACCCACGTAAAAGAAGAGGACACAATTATAAAGAGTTGTCACAATTGGCAGTGGTACAGACGCAGTAACAACCTCAATTTTTTCTGTAAAAGATGGATTGCAACACCATAAAAAAAAAATTACTATGTGAACAATATAAAAGGTTGAGAAAAAAAAAAGTAGCATTTTCATAAGGAGATGATAAAAATAAAATCTAAAAACATTGATAGTTATGAGAAATGATGAAAATTCCCGTGTAAACATAAAATTGAAAATAATAAGATCTCGATGAGTGATGGAAATCGAGATAAAAAAGAATAGATAAATAATAATAATAACAATATAATTGTGATGCATAATGGAGGGGATGACCTCCATAAAATGAATTTTAATTTAAGATTCATAACGACGACGAAACTGGTAACACATTTTGATTGATAAAATATTTCTAAGAAATAAGTGAAATAATAAAGAATAAACTATAAGAAAGGATAGTGCAACAAAAAAATAGGACAGAAGGTGCAAGTACCAGTTAAAAATCAGTGACGTTACCTTGAAACGATAATAAGCCTGATAAATAAATAAATAAATATATTTCAAAATAATAAAACAACCCTAAGGGTTTGAAGGATAATGGATATAACTTATGTGTGGATTGAACAAGAAAACTTGGATTGTTGATGAAAAGTCATAAACTGATCAATTTTACGCTAAAGAGTAGAGCTTTCAATCCAACTGTCACATCGGGATGAAATTTTGCATGGAGTCTATTAATATATTGTCCTACCTTGATTTAAGATCTCAGCTGAATCAGATTTTGGTAAGAATTAGCGATTTAAACAGAAAACCGGATAGTTTACATGAAAAATAAAATAAAATATATAAAGACATAAATGAGGGACAAAATTATAGTTAAGAAACAATTTCCTTTAAAACAACAAAGAAGTTGGATGAGCCAACCTACAGGAGGTAGTACGCTCAGCCAATCACATCTCTAGCATCAACCATTAAATTGTGCTTTGTTTTGGATATGTTGTTCCTCTCACCGACCTCTATCATATGATCAAAGGGATTTTGCAAGATTATTTTCTGTTTGGTTTTGGAATTGTATTGGTGTTAGAATTTATGAAAGATATAGTGATAGAATATGTTCTTGTTGTTAATATTGCTATGTATAAATTGTGTATTTTGGAACATTGTTAGATGAACATATTGAATGATTAAAAGGCTAACTTGTATAGGTTGTGTGGATATGAATGAGATAAAACCATGATTAAAAGGTATGTTAACCAAACATTTTTTGTCCAACTTTAATCTCAACTACAATTTTAACTATACATTTAATTTATAAAATGAATTTTATAAAACTAATTTTTTCCGACCACAATTACAAAAAATATCATAATACTAAATACACCTTTATTTCACAAATTAGTTGATCAAGTCTTGGCGTTGATTGGCTAAAGTCAAGTTAGGCTCATTTCATATCGGACTTGCAAGCAATCGAGAGAATATATTGTGAAAATGGGAATCCATCGAAAACTTCATAAAATAAACATCAAATTTTCGAGGGGAAAAGTAAAAATAAATAAATAAATAAATAGTTCATGTCAAGGAGAGTGGTCAATTAATTATTTGCAAATAGCCGCTCCTTGGTCCTCCTGAAAAACCAGGAAACAATGAAATCCCAAACCTGCTAAACACAGCTATTTCAGCGCAGTTTTACTCACTCCTCATCGAGGAGATCAAGTTGTGCAGATTAGCTAGCTAGGGTCTGCAGGTTGATGAAGTCTCTTACCAGAAAACACCCTTTTCATCAGTGCATAAAGCAAGCAACTTCCCTGTCAAAATATGACCAAACAAATTACCATTCTTCATCTATAAACAATAATTCTTAGCCATTTTTACTGCAGTTTTACCGTCTTTTAAAAACTAGAAGCGGAAGAGTACGTACGTAATTATGTAATAAAATTACTATGTATATATAATAAAAATACCAATTATTTTCCAAGTCATTAGTTATATGGCATTGAACTCTATGTCCTAGCTAGCTAGCTAGCATTGCCCATTCACCGTTAATGCAGAGAAGCTCATGCGAAGTAGTGAGCACTGTCTTCTACTATCCTGGGTGGATAGAAGACTAAGCATGGGTGAGGGGAATTCTTCCAGCCACTCAAAATTTCCGTGGATACTATTTAGTACAGCAAGACTTTAATGGATGCTATCTGGGCTTTTTAGCTGTCATGTTGTCTTGTTAGAACTCACTCTTTTCTTCCCATGTGCTTGCTATATATTGGACCACAAATTGATGATTTCCTAATCACCTCTTCCCCTCAACTAAAGTACTTCAGTCTGAAGCTGCACATTGTTGTTATCCACAAAAATCAGGTTATTAGCATGCATGAATTGTTTAATTTATTATTATAAGAATTTATTAAAAAAACTTCAAGAAAAACAGGATTAAGATTATTAACATGTAATTTTATATATCATGATAAATTTATAATCAAATTTAAAACTGTGGATATTGAATGTTGCATAAAAAATTCAAATACAAACATGGCATATACATTCTAACTATATAATATATCTATGTTTGAATGAAGATAAAAAAAATTCATACTTTTTAAAATACTTTAAAATAATAAAATTTTTGTTCTTGTTAAGGATGATTTTTTAAAGGCTTTATTATTCCTTAATTGGTGCAATTGAGATATTTGCAATAAGTCTTATAAAATCTGAATATTACCATTTTTTTAGATAAATTTTTAAATAAGATCTACAAACCAAAATTAATGGTAAAAAAATCTCTCTTTTAAATTAGAAGAAAAAACAAAACTTAAAACTAAAGAGAAAAATCTACATAAGTGAGGTGAGAAACAAGGTGTAAAATGTACAAAATTCATGTAAAAACACTTCATTCATCTTTTTTTTTTTTATAGTGGGTTTTGAAATCAAAATTGATAAAGAATTATAAATGATGAAAATTACTAGAATAAATTTTCATCATTACTAGTATTGATTATCCATCATAAAAAAAAAAAACCTGAATCAACAAAAAAATAACCAAATTCATGCTTGTGTCCATGTTCGAGTATGCACTTGTAGGTTAAACTCTTACTATTTTATTTAAGTTTATTTATGACCATCTAACTTTCAAATAAATAAACTGTCAGATATTCTTGTATTTTTTTCTACGTGAAATAGAGAATTTTGAGTTTTACAATAAACATCCTAACTAAGGGTCTTTAAAATCTATTTTTTATTTATCCATAATTTATTTTAATTATGTTGATTTTTCATGTTAAAGAAGAATAATTTTAAATATAATTTTGATTCAAAAAATAAGTAGAACTTTAAATTTGGTATCAGAGTATAAATTTATATTTTAGACACATTCCTTTAATTTTTAGCAATGCCTTGTTAGAATTGTATTTTCGTTCAGACAATGGTCTAAATCAGGTTTTGCCAAATGCTTAATTCTTCATACCTCTGATATTATTTGATGAGTAATTGAGTAGCCAACAAACAAAAAGAATAAACCTTTTGAATTGATTACAATACTATTATTATTAATTAACAAAAAGAAAATTCTTGTTGTTTTGCATAAGCACGAACGGGACTCCCGTTGTGGTCCTAGCATGTCCAATTTGCACCATACCCAGGTTGGCAGTTGTGTACAAGTTCTATATAAACCTAACAAAACATCCAGAAAACACACTCAAAATCCAATAACCAATAGCATTTTGGTTAAAATGCTTCTCCTTGTCTGTCTCTTTGCTCTCCTATTTTCTTCCTCCTCCCATGCAGCTGATTTCTGTGTTGCAAAACTAAAGGGTGCAGGAAATCCTGCAGGATATGCCTGCAGAATGCCCTCAAAGGTCACAGTCGATGATTTTGTGTTTACTGGCCTTGGCGTTGCTGGTAACACTACCAACATTATCAGTGCGGCAGTGACCCCAGCTTTTGTACAGCAATTTCCCGGTGTAAATGGGCTTGGTCTATCCATTGCTCGACTAGACCTAGCACCAGCTGGTGTTATCCCAATGCACACTCATCCTGGTGCATCCGAAGTATTATTTGTTGTGCAAGGTAAGATCACTGCTGGATTCATCTCCAGCTTGGCCAACACTGTATACGTAAAGACTCTTAAGAAGGGTGATGTTATGGTGTTTCCACGAGGGCTGCTTCACTTTCAACTAAATGATGGTGAGATAAATGCAGTCGCTGTTGTTAGCTTCAGTGACCCTGATCCTGGCCTCCAAATCACTGATTTTGCGTTCTTTGCCAATAACTTGTCCTCAGAGTTGTTGGAGAAATCCACTTTTCTTGATGATGCTCAGGTTAAAAAGCTCAAGAAAGTTCTTGGTGGGACTGGCTAGGCTAGCTTACTAAAAACTGTTCATCCATTTCTTCATGTGTTTTCATTAGACTAGTTAATGTGGTTGTGTTCTCATCAATTGTTTTTCATTTTTTGCAGTTGTGTTTCGTTTTAAATTTGAAAGCTCCAATTGATCTAGTGTGTGCAATGTTTCGCATAGCCAAAATTTAGAGCACAAGAATCTAATTTCTATTTTATATGGACAGTCCCGTGTTCCTTCCAGCAAGAAAGAAAAGAGAATGCTGCAGTTTTATGTTAGATTCTTCAGGAAATGGAAAAAAAAATTCCAAGTACTGCTGGATTCATGTATTTTCATGCAAGCTAAGACAATACGAGTACAGATTTTATTGGAAAAGAAGTTAGGCAATGCTAGGCCACTGGATAATGATAAGCTTATCCTTTCTTTTTATGACTTGAAGCGACTATGCAATTGAAAATGCATTATAGAGATAAGGATATAGGGCAATCAATTCAGATAACAATTTCTAATGGTTATTGTTGAGTAAAAAATACGATGTCATGTAGATCATCAGTAGGCATGGATAACCCTAATGCAGTTTGGTAGGTCTACTAAGGGGGTGTTTTGAATTGTAGGTTGACTATGGTTTTGAAAATATTGAAAAAAAAATTGGCAATAAATTAATTTTATTTTTTTGTATTTTTGGATTGTTTTTAATGTGCTGATATCAAAAATAATTTTTAAATAAAAAAATTATTTGGATGTATTTCTAAAAAAAATATATTTTAAATAATAACTTCTATATATCACACTCTTAAACAGACACTTATTATAGGAAGTTGTGTGAGCATTTAATACTAAGTTCTAATCGTACAAAGAATAGATGGAGGAATTTTGTATATATGTTCTGATAAGTTGTATGAATATCATATAGAGAGGACTTGATACTTTCAGCTTTGTTTATATATTGTGAGGAATCTGACATTTAGTTAACACAAGTCCCTTTGCATTACTTTGATATTATTGAGATGCATTATCCAAATCGGGTAATGTGATAGTTTGAGTTATCTCAGCATATAACGGATTATATTGATATGGAGAGGAGCTACACAATATTAGTCGCTAAGATAAGCACGAAGAGAATATGTTGGTAATTTACACATCTTACCTTGATCTCTAGGATGTTAGGAGATATAGTGTTTTCGAGGATCGGTAACCAACGATTGATATAAATGCATACATGACATGATATATGTCCATTACATGTCGTTTCATTACACCAACCTAATCGCGTTTCCCGAGACATCCACGTAACCCGATGCATTATGCTCCTGGTATTCGAGATAGAATCAATTGGTATGTCATATTGTTTTACATTTATTAAATACAAGAATAATTTTATTGTGGATGATGAGTACTAATTTATTTTTAATGTATATGTATAGATTACTTACTTGGTACAGAAAGCTCGGAAAACAACAAATTATTCGTGAAGATGTCAATAAAATAGGATGAATTGTGGCCAACACCATGCTCAATTTATGTTGTGGCAGACTTCAAGATTTTAGAAAGGTTGAGCATTTTGAAGAAACATTAGCAGAAGATGAGATTGTTTATCATGGGATTGTTGGGGATGTTGGCCCGTCCAAGAACGTTCCAGACCCGTCCACGAGCGACCTAAATCCATCCACGTGCTGAGATGATATAGGTCCTTCTCAAGCCTATATCAATATTACAAACCCGACTTCAAGTTAAACGAGCTGATGAGATTATTAGATATAATTACATATTATTACATGTTATGATAATTGTGAATAGATGTATATTTAGTTTAATTTTTAATAAAATGTTATGTTGTCTTAATTATTAATGTACATTTATTATTTGCGATTAAATATGTTATATGTTGTTTATTTGAATTATATTTTAATGGTGAAAAACTGGTTATTTGTGATTATTTAAATTTTTGTTTTTTTTTTTAAAGAATTGATGGAAAAATAGAGTGCTCCTGGACCCTTTTGTTAGAGAAGTTGTAGATATCAGCTGTAAAACACGAATTGTAGATACCATTTACGACCCTCTAAACATGCTAGATTCCTAATTATTATTTTTACCTATGTTAGTTTACAAATTAATTTATTTAAATATACTAACTTACCAAAACGCCGGGGAAACTGGGGCCAAGGACTTTTTGTCCAGGCTTGTAGCTTCATGTGCATCTTTGTTTATGCTTTGCAACTTCGGGAGTGTGCTGCCTGGGTTACGTGGACACCCCAAGGCCAGTCTGAAGATTATAGCAATGGCCGATATAATGTGTCTGGGCCCAAAAGAACTCGGGTCTTGGATGCCTGCATGGATAGGATTTAGTCTTTGGGCTTTTTCTATGTGTCATGGACTTGACGGTGAGGAATGCAAATCCTAGGCCCAATCCAGAGTCCATTAGTGGGGCAGAGATCTTGAGCCGAATAATGTGATGCTGATCTCGGGCTCGTCAATATTTTTTCTTTTAATTTGTTGTGGTTGTTGACGTTCTTATGATTTTTCCTATGCTTAACCAATATTAATTCTTTCCGTAGAACAGTGCAGTAAGCCTAAATATAGAGGAAAAAGTTCTTCTAATTTATTGTTTTTAAAATATTTTTCATTCAAAAAAATATATCAAATAATTCTTATTTAATACTAAAAATATATAATAAAATGACATTATAAATCTAAGAGCTTATTTGAGAGTGTAATAATAATTATTTTTTATTTAAAAATATATTAAAATAATTTTTTTTATTTTTTAAAAATAATTTTTCACATTAGCACTTGAAAACGATCCAAAAATATTTAAAAAATTAATTTTAAATAAAAAAATCAAGGTTTTGAGAATTATAATTTTAACTGAGTTATTAAACAAGATTTAAATTATATATATATATAAAAAAAAACAATTTTCAAGGAAATGACATATTGTTGTGGACGACCTCGCTCGAATATTTCACCTTTTGAGAAACGTTTCAACTCCAAGCAGAAATGCTTCATTTTAGTGCTGAATTACTTGTTCATTAATTTACTATGAAGCATCGAAGATCTTCAGTGCCACCCTCAAATATTTTACCTGCAGCCTGCAGGGTACAGCTCCTTGCGTAGTCGGACGATAGCTTTGAAAAGTGAAAAAGTCTCTAACATAGATTCCGGCTCTAGAGGAGTTACAAGTAAATTATATACCACAATTATTTTCAGACAGTGCATATTCTTGGCGGGAGATTGTTAAGCAGAGGAGATCTACAGAGGTGTCGTCTTGGATTGACTTCCTGATTTAATTTGAGACTAGATGCTCTTATGATATAATTTTGAAAAACAATAATGATGCGAAGTAGAAAGGGAAAAACATATATTTTTAATCAAAAATATAATATTTTTTTATTTCACGCATTTCTTTTTAACTTTGATGAAAACTTATTTTTTTTTT
>Ga0325403_1004761_pt1 | contig 12663 bp, 8 predicted proteins | sample PopdelMetagenome_19_FD_205665 | JGI IMG/M metagenome (GOLD analysis project Ga0325403, IMG submission 205665) | Populus deltoides microbial communities from Bellville, Georgia, United States - Xylem-PdKOR-R4 | ecosystem: Host-associated > Plants > Phyllosphere > Stem > Wood/Secondary xylem...
GAGAAGACAAAAGAGTGAGGTGCTGCTTCTTCTAGCTTACTAACGAAGGAGAACCTAGCTCTCCTAAATTACAGTGTTACCCTCGTGGATATTGAGTCTGCTGAGTGCTGTCTTCACTTCAAGTCTTGTTGGAATGACGGGTGTGTCCCGTGTTTTTTTTAACTTACATTTATTTACTGTGAAAATTTTTTATCCAATCAGATCTTAAATAAATCATTTATATTCAAATTAATAAATATATATATAATTGTTTTTGAGTTTTTTATTTAGAAGCAAAATTACGATATAAGAAAGGGAAAATTACTAAGATTACTATGCAGGCAGCATTTTCTTTCCATATTTTGAAAACCTATATTTTTTTTTTGTGGTGTGTTTAGCCATGCAATAGCAGTAATTCAATGTATTTTTATTTGAAAGTTATTAAAATAATATTTTTTATTTTTAAAAATAAAAATATATAAAAATTAAATTTAAAAAAACATAATTTAAACCGCATTTTCAAATAATTTTTTTATATACTGATTCAACTCTAATTTTAAATTTTGATGCATTCACTCGTTATATTTAATGAATTTTACTACACTGTGTTAATATGTTGAAATCAAGCTTTAGAAACTAAAAAGGCTCCTGCTATGACTATTTTATCCTTGTAAACACAGCATACATGGCTTTGGAAGCAAGGTAAAATAGTTTTTTTTTATGGTGAAATGACTAATATGCCTTTAGAGCAAAAAATTCAAGCGTTGGTGGGGAGAGTTTTTTTTTAACTTATTCATTTTAAATACACTGTCAAACAATCACAAACCTTTAAATTAAAATTGTCTTTGCTGTTGGACAAGAGGTTTTTTTAATCTTTTTATCTTAGTTTTTTTTATATAATTATTAAGTTTAATTATGTTAATTGAGGATTTAAATATACATAAAATATTAATTAATTTAAAAGATCGGGTGTGCATAGGTGCTCCCTAGCTTTTTGGATGCCATATACAATGTTCTTCGACATCAAGTTTCAACTTTCACAACAACATTTTAATTTTTACGGCATCACCTCTATGACACGCTAAAAAAATATTGGATTTTGCGTTGATGACCTCTTTTTTTTTTTTTTTTTTTTTTCTCTTTGGTTTCAGAGCCTTTCCTTACATATTTTTAAAGCAGTTCTTTGAATTTTTCTTTCTTTTATATTTGGTTACTTTTCTTTTGATTGTTAGTTTTTTTATTATTAATTATATTATATTTTTAATTGCAATAATTGAATTTTGTTAACCTTCCAAGTCACGGGTTTGAAAGATCTGACCGGTTTGACTTAGTTTTGTTTTTTCAAGTCCTTTTTAATAATTGATGTTTTCTCATTCCATCATTCTATGGAGTTATTCAGATCTCATGTGGCAAGTCACATGTTTCACAAGTTAACCTAACTTGATCAAACCCAATATTTGTTTTATTTGTTTTTGTTGCTAATTTTTTTATTGTATTATCAAATTAATCGAAGTTTAACCCGACACTTGAATTTCTATTACTTCTAAGAAAGTTGTCATCGCCTAAATTTTTTTTTTGCAATAAAAAAATTTTTAGTCAACCAAAAAAGGATTGGTTCAACACGCGATGTCGTGTGGGCCACAAATTTAGTTAACAAAAAACAAAAAACTAAAAAAAGATGAGATTTTACCGTACCTCTCTTCATAAAACACTATTCACTTGAATAATATTTTTTTCTTCTTATTTTGGCTTTTTTTTTACAATCTATTTTTTTTTCAAATTCAATTATATCCTTCAACATTGGATTTATTGGAGATTAAACTTCATTTTTTTAATTTACTTTTTATAAGGTATTATACTCTCATGACTCAAACCACAAGTTTGACAGGTTCACTCGATTGTCTAGAGTTTTTTTTTTCTTTTTTAATTGATTTTTTTGCTCAGTTTTATCATTCAATATTGGGTTGATTGGGAATTAGTTTTTATGATTTGTTTCGATTTGCTTTGTATGAGGTTATCTCTATCTCATGACTCATGGCATGAGTTTTGATGAGTTAACTCGGCTGACTTGAGTCCTTTTTTTTTGTGTTCTTTTTTAATTATTTTTTCAATTTCAATTTCATTCTTCGACATTGAATTTATTAGGGATTGAGTTTCATAATTTTTTTAATTTACTTTTTATAAGGTTTTTCCAATCTCATGACTTAAATCACGGATTTGACGAGTTAACTCGAATGACTCGAGGTTTTTCCCCCCTTTTCCAGCTGAATTATTTCTTAATTTATCCTTCAACATTAAGTTGATTTGGAATTAGGCTTTTGTGATTTGTTTCGGTTTATTTTATATAAGATTATCCTAGTCTCATGACTTGAATCACAAATTTAGTTGATTGACCCGAGTTGACTCAAATTATTTTTTTGCCCTATTTTTAATCTATTTTTTTTTTCAATTTCATCTTTCAACACTAGTTTATTGGGGATTAAACCTCATAATTTATTTCAATTTACTCTCCGTATGGGTTTTCCCGATCTCATAACCCGATTCGCAGGCTTGGCAGGTTAATTTAGGTCATTATTTTATTGTTTTTTAATTATTATTTTTTGTTTTATCCTTTAACGTTGAGTTTATTGGGAATCAGGTTTCATAATTTATTTTGATTTGCTTTCTATAGTGTTATCATAGTCTTATAACATGTATGCGGAATGACAACTTAACTTGAGTTGACCTGAATCGATCCAATTTGTTGTCGTTTCAATATTATTAAAAAATATCATCTTGAATATTTATTTTAAATCAAATTATATTTTTATTAGTCATCTGAATTGTTTATAAACTTGTCAAGTTGATTATGTCACATCGAGTCAATTTCTACATAATTTAAGTTTTTTTAACTAAAAATACATTAATAATGTCTAAATATTATTTATTTTTTATATGTTTGATGGTAGAAGGCAGTCTAATAGTGTAGTGCTAACAAATCTAAAAAAAACAAAGTCACGAGGCCAACATTGTGTTCTTGAAAGTTTGGCGAATAACCTAGATTCTTGGCCACTATAAGCTTTGAATTGGATTATTTCTTTTTTAATGTAGAAAAAAAAATTTAAGTATTATTAATGTTTTTATATTTTTATATTATAATTTATTTTAATTATATAGGGATTAATATGATATGATTCATTTGATTTGATAAGTTCAAAAGTAATACAGACAATTAGAAAAAATATAGTTTGACCTCAACAAAATTCAAGACAATATATTTTTTAAAAAATATTAAGATAAAAATATGTTAAATCTACTCGGGTCATCTTGGGTTAACATGCTAAATTCACGATATAGATCATGAGACCATAATAACCCTATATAAAGCAAATTAAAATAAATTATGATGCCCAATTTTTAATCAATCCAACGTTGAAGGATAAAATTGAAAAAAAAATCAATGAAAAAAATACCTGAGTCAACTCAAGTTAACCTACCAAATTTATGACCTAAGTCATAAGACTAAGATAATCTCATAGAAAGCAAACAAAAAAATAATCCGAGTCCACATGGATCACCCTGCCAAATCATAACTCGGGTCATAAGATTAGAATAACCCTATATAAAGCAAATTGAAAAAAATATTAAACACAATACCTAACCAACCCATTGTTGAAGATTAAATTGGAAAAAAAAAATTCAATCTAAAAAAGGCAGATAAAATAACCCGAGTCAATTAATAAGGTTAACCCGCAAAACTCGTGACTAGATCATGAGACTAGTATAACCAAATAGAAATTAAATTAAAATGAATCATGAAGCTTGATTCCTAATTAATCAACCTAATATTGAAGGATGTAATTTTAAAAAATACTATTTTTTAAAACCCAAATCAACTGAATTAACTCGCTAAACTTGCAACATGGGTTACAGGACCAAAATAATTATAAAAAAAATAAAACATGATAAATTATGAAATTCAATCTCTAATAAATAAAATATTTTTAAAAAATAAAAATATATTTTTAAAATGAAATGTTTTCTGTCAGCCCCTGTAATGTAAAATCACCACCTTTTTTATATTTTGTTAATGCGGTTTACTGGCAAATCAATAGCAAGATTAATGAACTTGGATACAAAGAAATTTCATGCGTGTGGCCATTAACCCAGATAGCACAAGCTTTTTCGACTGAAATTTCATGCATGTGTCGTCCATTACCCTCAAATAGTTTAAGCTTCTTCAACATGAAGAACATCATCATCACTAATCTCCACATCTTCAACTGACATTTCTAATGGCATGACCTCTTGCTGATCAAGAACATATTATGCTTGTGCTCGGCACATCAACAGAGAGACAACAAACAAAATTCTTTGCAAACTAAACTAAACTCTCATCAATTCCATGAAACATTGCTACTTAGTAACATCTAAAGTGTAAATGGTTGTTTGATATATAGTCAGGGGACTATCTAAAGCTTAAACTGGTAAAACAGAGAGAAAAGAGGTGAACTAAGAGGGGATCAAGGTGGGTGATTTAGATTCTTGCTTTTTCTTTCATTTTTTCATTTTTTTTATTATAAATGAATTTTTCATTGATCAAAATCAACCGAAGCAAATTGTTTACAAGGTTTGTGCAATATACAAACACCACAATTCAAATAAAAGCAAACTACGTACTGAAAGTCCCAACTCTTGCAGAGAGCATCATTTTTTGGATTTACAATAGTTTCTGCATCTTTTTTTTTTTTTTTGTGGAGTTAAGAAGATGCTTGAGAGAGTGTGAAAACTTGTTTTTTTATTAAGAAATATATTAAAATAATTTTTTATTTTTATTTTTTTAAATTTATTTATGATATTAAAACATCAAAATGATTCAAAAATATATATAAAAATAAATTTTAAATAAAAAATAATAAATTCTAACCACGATCGCAAACGGGGCTAATTCAACACTAACAAGAACCCATCCATACCATGCACTCTTCTGTTTATTTCTTTCCAAATTTGATAAATACAAGAGCATTAGGAAATCATCAACAGAACAAAAAGAAAACATTTGTTTTATAGAAAATTAATAGCCCAATCCAAGTACTCTTCCTGCCAATTCCCAACCTGCTTAAAAATCCCACTTTTCTTCAAAATACGTTGTAATATATTCTTAGTGAAGCTACAAGAGATGAATAGGTGATCATATATCCAACAAAAAGAAAATATTTCTCATTTTACAATATTCTTTCTCATAAACCAAGTCTATATATGGTATCATCTCCGCAGGCGATGAAGTACCTTGCCCTTCTGAGTTGTTATTGTTAATTTACTAATTGGATCAATTTGTATTTACCTTAGTGCATGCATGCCTGGTCATTATGCTACTAGTAGTGTGTGGCTTTGTGGCTTACCTAGCATTTAGCTTTTCTTCCCCAAGTTTTTTAGAGTGGTTTGACTCTTATTTAAAAGATCGATGGACCGAAAAGGTTATTTTTCGGAAAAGTAGTTTAGAAATTGAAAAGAAAAACATTACAACTTTGAGGTTGCTAGTTAACTATTGTTACGTGTATGCCAAGTAAAGAGGACTGAATAGGATTGGAGAGAACAAGACTACCTCATCAAATGAGATGCTGCGGCAAAAATTAAGCCATAGGATTGAACATTTTTTTTTATCATATATCCCATATGCACGTTAACACTAACACTAAGTTGTCTTGTTTATATATATATATATATCAAATGTTACCTTAATGCTCTATGAGAAGAGGCGTTAGAAGAAGATGGGATTGAGCAAGCTACTAATTTTTATCATAAAATTATATGCCCAGTAAAGTTATTTTATCCTCATATATCAAATGCTACTCGATTGAATGAACTCACCAGATGAAGCAAAGAAAAACGATGGAAGCATTGTGAGTAAATAGAATAGTTTGTGAAAGATTAAACAAAAGAAAACAGAGTAAATAGAATTCTGCAGATACATCTTTTAAAAAAATGACTTGATTACTCTCCTTTCTATTTACCCGTGTGTGTGTATATATATATATATATATATATATATATATATATATATATAGATTTATTTACACAGATAACAAACAAATAATTGCGTAACTGAAGGAGAATAAACTGGAGATTACAAGCTATTTGAATTTCAAGCTAGCTAGACTACGATTCTGCAGGGTGGTAGTTGATGCAGAATCTTTGGAATCTCTTCTGATTTGTTGGCAGTTGTGAGATCTTCTCCTAATTTGTTGGCAGCTGTTATTACTCTAACACCCCCTTCAAACTGTTGGGGAGGAGACGCACAGACAGGTTGCTTACGAGAAAGGAAAACCGAGTGGCAGAGTGACCTTTCGTAAAAACATCTACAATCTATTCTTGTGTTGAAATGTGTTTAACATGGATATCATGATTAACCACCTTCTCCCAAATGAAATGATAGTCAATCTCTATGTGTTTTGCTCGTGCATGAAAAACAGGATTAGAAGCCAAGGCAATAGCACCTATGTTGTCACACCATAAACTTGGAGCTGTAGGTAACATGATTTTCAAATCTTGTAAAACCATACGAAGCCAATATAACTCAGCTGTTGTATGAGTCATGCTCCTGTACTCAGCCTCAATACTTGATCTAGAGACAACCCCTTGCTTTTTACTACTCTATGAAATAAGATTGTGGCCTAGAAATACCCTATAGCAAGTTATGGTGCGTCTATCATCTGGATTTCCTACCCAATCTGAATCACAATAGGCATTCAACGTGATGTTTCCTGGAACATAATAAAGACCAATATTTATAGTGCCTTTTAGATATCTGAGTACACGTTTCACAGCTTTCCAGTGTATATCACAAGGAAAGTGCATAAATTGGCATAACTAGTTTGCTGAATAGGCTATGTCTAGTCTGGTGATGGTGCAATATTGAAGAGCACCCACAATTCTTCGATATGCAATTAGATCATGTAATATGTCACCAGCAGCAGATGACAACTTTGTACCAGAAGAAGATGGACAATTTAAAAGTTTTGCACCAATCATACCTGTGTTGTCCAGTACATCAGTGATGTATTTAGCTTGGCGCAGGTGCAAGCCATCTTGATTTCTTAGTGCTTCAATACCAAGGAAGTAGCTCAATTCACCCAGATCTTTAACTTGAAACTATGTCTTCAGTTTATCAATAAAGTGGTGGATTGCTTCTCTGTTGGAACCTGTGATAATGATATCATCAACGTACACTAATACAAAAATGCGGATAGTGTCTGTAATGTAGGTAAATAAGGAATAATCCATTTTGGACTCTAAAAATCCAAAGTCAATGAGTTGCTGCGAGAGACGCTGAAACTAAGCTTTAGGGGCTTGTTTAAGGCCATAGAGTGATTTATGCAGGTGACATACATGTTTTGGAAAATTATCATCTTCATAGCCTTTCAGCTGTTCCATATATACTTCTCCATCCAAAATGCCATGTAGAAAGGCATTGGAAACATCCAACTGCTTAATATTCCAGTTTAAAGAGACAGCAAGAGCCAAAACTAACCGTATTGTAGTAGGTTTCACTACTGGAGAGAAAGTATCATAGTAATCAATACCAGAAATTTGATCAAACCCCTTAGCTACAAGCCTGGCCTTGTAGCGTTCGGCATGTCCATCAGGATGTATTTTAATCTTATAAACCCACTTGTTACGAATAACACGTTTGTTCAATGGCCTTGGACAAAGAGACCATGTCTCATTAGCCATCAATGCATCAAATTCACAACTCATTGTTGCGCGCCATTCTAGTTTAGTTACTGCCTTTGTCAAACATCTAGGTTCAGATTCAATAATGATACTAGAGAAGACACACAGAGGATGGCGGGTAGCAAAGAATGTTTTAAAACCAGGAAATTCTTTAGCTTTGATTTTACCTGTTTTAGACCTGGTAAGAATTTCTCTAGGTGAGATAGGAGATGGCTTAGAGTGAGTGTCGGTAGGAATATTTATTTGAAGATTATTAATGGGCAGAGGAGAGGTTACAAGTAATGCAGGTTCTGTTGTAGGAGAAACTGAATGCTCGGGTAAGGTAAGAATATCAGGCACTGGTAAGGTTGAATGCTCGGGTAATATAATTGTTTGAGGTATGAGTTCTGAACATGAAGCAACTGGAAGAACATTTAAGTTGGGAACAGTTGAAGGTAAAGGAAATGATAGAGGTAGAGAAGACATACCGATAAACTGATTGCCTGTGTGGCCGGTAGAGGATTGACATCTGTCCAGGTTAGGGAATGTGTTTTCATCAAAAACTACATGTTTCGAAATAAAAAACTCTGTCTGTGCTATAGTTTAAGCAACGATACCCCTTTTGTTGATTTGAATATCCTATGAAAATACATTGTTTACTTCTGAAAGCTAATTTATGATTTTCATATGGTCTGAGATAAGGGTAACAGGCATAACCAAAGGTTCAAAGTTCAGAATAACTAGGCATAGTTTTATGAAGAACAAAGTATGGTGATAGTTTTTTAAGAACTTTGGTCGGTAAGCGATTGATCAAATAGACTAATGTCAAGAAAGCATTTACTCGGTAACAATTAGGAAGACCGGCTTTTGCTAAAAGAGTTAACCCCATTTCTTGAATGTGTCTATGTTTTCGTTCGGCTATACCATTTTGCGGAGATGTATAAGGACATGTTAATCGATGATAAATGCCATTTTTTGTTAAAAATAGTTGAAAATCCTTAGATTAATATTCTCCACCATTATCAGATTGCAATTGCTGAATTGAACAAGAAAATAAATTTTCAACAAGAGCTTTATATTTTTGAAAAACTAAAAGAACATCACTTTTGAAACGCATGGGATACATTCATGTAAAACGACTGAAATCGTCAACAAATAAAATATAATAGCGACAACCTCCAACTGAAGTGACAGGAGATACCCACACGTCAGTGTGGATTAAAGCTAAAGGTCTTGTGGATTGTCTGTTGGAGTCATTAAAAGGTAATCGCTTAGCTTTTCCTAGTTGGCATGGACAACAGATACTAGATTTTTTATGTTGGCCTTTTATTTGCAAGAAAGAAGGCAAATACAATAATATATAATCAGCAGGATGACCAAGGCGATCATGCCATTGATCCTTGGTGACTTTTGTTCCTAACTTGGAAGTGAGACAGCGGAATTTATTGATGTAATTCTTGTTCCTATTGATTGGATAGAGTCCATCCTCAACTAGCCCGTAGAGCAGTAGTTTGTCTGTCTTGTTCTCCTTAACACAAAAATCAATCCCAACAAGAATAAAATAACAGTTATTATCAAGGCAAAGTTGGTTAATGGATAACAGATTGGTTGTAGCTTGAGGACAATGAAATACTTTATTTAGCTGAAAGGAAGTATGATCTGTATGTAGAGAAGAAAAGCCAGTGTTTTTGATTATCAAACCTGAACCATTGTCTACTTGGACAGTTTCAAGATCATCATATGGTTTAAGAGTTGTTAAATTTGATGTATTGGCAGTAATGTGAGCATTAGCCCCACTGTCCGCATACCAAGTTTATTGTTCAAAGGTGTTATTGGCTTCAGCAGCCATGACTACTAACTCAGATGGTGGTCTTCTGCCTTGGAAAGAAAAATTAAAGCGCTGGAAACAATCTAGAGCACTATGACCATGCTTATAACAAATCTGACATTTTGGTCGTTCATGTGGAGCTACTCGATCATTGTTGAAGTGAAGTTTGGGAGGGCCACGAGGCTGTGCTGGTGCAACAATTTGTTGAATTTTGGTAACAATACCTACAGGCTTCCTTCTTGGATAATTAGAGTGCTTGGCAGCAAATGCAAAATTCTGATTTTGCATTAGAATAGGTGCTTCAATTAACGTTTCAAAACTTAAAAGTTCAGATTGAAAATCATTAAGAGATAATTCCTTATCCCTACAAGCAAAATTGTAAGATGTAATAAAAGGAGTAAAGGTGGCACGAAGACCACCAAGTAAAAAGGTGATGAAGTCCTGATCATTAATCAATTGCTTAGCATCTTTAAGGAATGTGAAACAGGAACAATTTCCTTGAATGATAGTTTGAATTTGTCTCTTAAAAAGAGCAATACGAAACCTTGAGGTAGCTGAAAATCGAGTCTGAAGAGAATCCCAAACTTGTTTGGATGTTTTCAAGCTATAGATAGTAGATGCCAGCTTCTCAGAAATAGAGGCTAGCAACCAGCTTAAAATACAATTGTCTTTTCTGAACCAAATTGTGTAAGCTGGATTTGGAGATTCATCTGAAAGGAATTTGGATGGTGCTTCTTCAGAACCGTGAATCATACTATTTAGATCATGACTTCGAAGAAAAACTTGAAATTGAACACTCCATGTCAGGTAATTGTGTCCTTCAAGTTTTTTTGTTGACGGGTTGTGAGATGGACTGAATATGTTGAGTAGAAAGAGAGGAAAAATGTATGGGATTAAAGGAAGTCATGGAATCTGTTGAATATAGTAGGAATGAAGAGAATAATAATAAAAAAAAAAATGTTTGTGCCAAAGGTGTTGGAATGAATGAGGTGTTTGCCTAATGCTCTGATACCATGAAAGATTAAACAAAAGAAAATAGAGTAAATAGAATTATGCAGAAATATCTTTTAAAAGAATGACTTGATTACTCTTCTTTTTATTAACTCGTATATATATATATATAGATTTATTTACATAGATAACAAACAAATAATTGAGTAACTGAAGGAGAATAAACTGGAGATTACAAGTTATTTGAATTTCAAGCTAGCTAGATTATCGATTTTGCAGGCTGGTAGTTGATGCAGAATCTTTGGAATCCTCTTCTGATTTGTTGGTAGTTGTGAGATCTTCTTCTGATTTGTTGGCAGCTGTTAATACTTAACAGTTCGAAGAAGTTTATTGAGGAGAGTTTCATTCCCAGCAGCTTGACATACAACTGTGTTATAGATGGATTTGTAAAGGAGGGCCCTGTCAACTCCGCGTTGTTTGTTTATACAGAGATAAACAAAAGTGGAGTACTGTCCCAAATGTATTCTCTTACTACACTTGCTTGATTATCGGGTTTTGCAAGAACAATAATTTGGATCTTGCTGTTTGAATATGCTGGATGAGATGAAAAACAAGGGTATATATTGAACTGGATGTTGCAGTGTATTGTGCTCTGATTGATGGATGTTGCCATAAAGGAGACATGGCAAGTGTAAGCCAGCTTTTCTCTCAACTCCTCGAGGTTGGTTTATCTCCAAACACAGTAATATTCTACAGTTCCATGATAAGTGGCTTCAGGAACCTCCAGAATATGGAAGCAGCACTTGACTTGCACAAGAGAATGATGAGGGGACTCCTTGTGATTTACAGGTTTACAGAACGCTGGTTTCGGGATTGCTCAAAGGGTAAATTACTCTTTGCATCAGATCTTTACGCAGAGATGCTTGCTAAGGGTATCTATCATGCCTAAATTAATAACTTTTAGTGTTCTTATATGCAGTCTTTACAATAAAGGACAGCTAGAGAACGCACATAAAGTTTTGGAAGACATGGACACCGAATGCATGAACCCCAATTAATGTCGACAAAGGTCTTGTTCCTGACGATACTACCTCCGATATTCTTGTAAATGGAAAAGACAAAGATGGAAATCTCTTTTCAGGGGCTTCAAGTGTTCGAATCCAGCCTTGTAATTTTCTTTCCGATCATCCTGCTTCTGATTCGGGCTGAGTTAACTGAGCTGAGATATGGTCCTTCAAGATACTGAAGCGCATTATGATCAACATTAGTCCGTACTCCGTACCAAGTGTTAACCATCTCTGTTTGACGGTTTGGTACAAAATTTAGAATTTCGTGGGTTAATGAGAATGTTTACTTTATTAAATATGTTAGTTTTTAAAATTATAATAATTAATTTATTAAACAAGATTTTAAATTTTATTTTAAAACTCATTTCATCATGACAAGTGATTTCATAATTAATACTATTTAAAAACACATAATATTTTTTTTTCTAATTAATATAGGGTGATGAATCATCTCTTAATTACTCAAATATCTTCATATAATTTAGATTTGAGTATTTATCATATCTCAGTTTATGAGAGCAATTATCTTTTTTATATATAAAAAGAAGAATAATATGCATGCATCAGTTCCAATAGCTCTAATTAATCCGGTCTTAATAAAATATTGGTCAGGAATTTTTATAAATAGTGCTTCAGTGCATTAAATATCTCATTATAACAATATTTTATGCAAATCATTATTGTTTCACGGATTTTATCTTTACTCTAGATTTATTAATCAAATATAATTGAATATTACAAATAAAAAAAGTCTTTATTAATAATAAATGTATTTTACATTAATAAAATTAGTGTTACATGTAACTAATTGAATGATTACAAGGCATATTCACCAACAAAGTCAACTCTAAGATTTTTTTTCTTGTTTTTTTTAAATTCATGTTATTTTTTTTTCTTTTAAAATCAATGAAATGATAATATTTTAGAATTGATTTGAGTTGATTGAATAATTTTCGAGTTGACCTAATGATATGGACCCTTAGTTAGGATAAGAATTACAACTATGTTCACCACTCGATTCTTTAATTTAAATTAGTCTAAGAATATTTTTATGATAATTAATTTGAATGTATCATATATTTTTAATGACAATATGCACTAGCTTTTTTTTTTCATTCTAGTTATCGACCATAATTATAAAATCCA
>Ga0325403_1004763_pt1 | contig 12661 bp, 5 predicted proteins | sample PopdelMetagenome_19_FD_205665 | JGI IMG/M metagenome (GOLD analysis project Ga0325403, IMG submission 205665) | Populus deltoides microbial communities from Bellville, Georgia, United States - Xylem-PdKOR-R4 | ecosystem: Host-associated > Plants > Phyllosphere > Stem > Wood/Secondary xylem...
AGGAAATCATTGACAAAGATTTCAGAAATTGCACGCTGGATTATTGCTAAACAAGGTTCTACAATGAATCGGCATAGGGATATTAATCAAGTGCTAGAAGGGGAAGATAAGCTAGCTGTTGGAATGATTGGATATGGTGAGATGGATATTGAATTTGGAGAAAAAGAAGAGCTGGCCATTGGTGAGCTCAGTGTCCTGCAAGACAACCACAGTGTTATGCAAGATAAAAATGAGGTGGCAGTTGGCCAGCACAATGAGTTGCAGGATAGAGAGATCGCTATGCTAGATAAAGAAGGGCTGGTCATGAGTGATCAGGGTGACCTGCATGATAGACAAAGTCTTCTAGTAGATATAGAGGGTGTCGTCATTGGTGAGCACAGTGACCTGCTGAACAGACAAATTGTTATGGGAGATAAAGATGGTTTGGCTGTCGGTGAGCACAATGACCTTCAAGACAGGCTGATTTCCATGGGAGATGAGGAGGGTATGGGTGTTCGCAACCTGCAGGACATAGAGGTTATTATGGAAGATAAAGAGGGGCTGGTTGTTGGTGAGCACAGTGACATGCAAGATAAACATGTTGACATGGAACTGGGAGAACCAACTCGAGAGCCAATTTCCTGGCCTCTGAATGGGGAAATAACTCTAGATTGGATTTTAAATTTGATGGAAACCTTTAAATGGGCTTCGTGGAACAAGTCACTGTCAGAGTTTGCATCTATCATGCCACTCTTTGTGGTGGAGGAATTGATAACTAAAGCTTCATACATCCTATGCCAAGAACCTAATTGTGTGAAGATCCAATGCGACAATAATACCGAAGTGGTTGTAGTTGGTGATCTACGTGGGCAATATCTTGACCTGCTTAATATTTGGGAAAGTGTTGGTTTACCCTCTGACAAGCAGCTTTTTGTGTTTAATGGAAACTACATCGATAGGGGCAAATCAAGCTTGGAATTGTTTCTTGTTTTGTTGGCTTGGAAGGTAATTTCAGATCATTGTATATTTCTTGTACTTATTGTGCTGAATCTATTCAAAATTTACTTGACGGAAATGGTCTAAAAGTTAGCTGTATACACTCCAATTTTCGAATCACAGTGATTCGAGACTAAGGTCCACTGTGATTCAGTTCCCTTCAACATTTCTCTTATACGTTAGATATCAGAGAGGTAATTAGCATGGTAATGTGCTTATCTAATTGGTTCCTTTTGTTACTTGGTAAGTTATTACATGGACAGTTTTTGGAAATACACTTTTCCTTGCGTGCCTCATTTGTTAATTACCTGAGTTTTTTTTTCCCTGTAAAATAAATGATGGGAAAATGTGTTCACTTCATTTTTATGATGAATGCAATCACTTCTTTCGTACATTGAAGGTTAAGTGGTTTTGTTTGCATTTTCATTGCTTTCCTTTTCAATGTTTAGGCCTTCTTGCCTCATAGGATTTATTTGCTGCGTGGAAATCATGAGTCAAGTGATATCTCCGAAATATGTGGTTTTCTGAAGGAGGTAAATCGCAAATTTCCTGAACATGGCCAAACTGTCTACCGAAAATGTTTGAAAGTTTTTGCAGAACTTCCTCTGGCCTCAATAATAGCAGATTGTGTTTATACAACCCATGGAGGGCTTTTCCGGAGTGAAGGAATTACTTCATCACAAAGTTTTGGAGAAAATGAATTGCAGAACGGCAATGGAAACAAAAGTGGAAATAAAAAACAAAAGATGACTACCACTTTATCTTTGGGTTCTTTGGATGAGTTACATCAAGTAAGCAGATTCGTTCATGATCTGTCAGCAAAAGATGCTATTTTGACTGATGTTTTATGGTCAGATCCAACAACAGAATCTGGTCTTACGGAAAACAATAGAGGTGATGCAGGTCTTCTTTGGGGTCCTGATTGCACAGAGGCCTTTTTAGAACATTCCAAGTTAAAGGTAAAATAACTTTTTTCTCTCTATCAATATGAGCCAAGGGATGAGTCTTTTTCTTCTCAGAGACAAAAATCTCCTCACTACTGTCTTTCCATGTCTTTTCCTGCTAAATTCCACTAAGAGGCAAGATCCTTTTAATCTGAAAGATACTCTGATAGGGCATTCCTAGTGAAATCCTCAGTTTGCCGCTAGAACCCTGCTTTTTTGGCTTATCTTTTTCAGAAATAACTAATCTGAGTTCATATTAATATATGAGATGGTTTTGCTGCCTCAAGGAACTTAATAGTCTCAATCTGGCATACAATCAGTTCCTGGGTTTCACTTCTCAGCATTTTCTAGCAGTCTCCTTGACGAAACCTGCCATTGACCACCTGTAAAGGCTTCAAGTCCTTAACTATCAATGTGCCTATGCTTTCATCAGTGTCTGTCAGTCTATTTAATGCTTCCAGTATTAGAATAAAAGAAGTCAAAGATGAAACAGGGTCTCCTTTTGAGAACTTCCTAGAGCTACTAAAGAAACCCTTTATGATGGATTCATGCACCAAATAGGAAACCCGGCTATATTCAAGATCCAACCTTTACCTTTATGTACTAAACCATGCATATCATTTACACAAGCTATCATGATCTTACAACTTCACAAGTTCGCAAGTATTTCAAGTGTTTACTTCATCACATCTGAGTCTGTTATTTACCAACAATCTGACAAACCTTTTCTGTATGCTCCAACAAAGTAGGTCAAATTTCAGCCTTTAATTTTCCCCCCTTCCTCTGTTTTTCTGCCTGTCTATAAAAGTCATATAAGTTGAGGTTTCAAGACTGGATGTGATTTCTTGGTCCTACAACAGGTGATTATAAGGTCACATGAAGGCCCTGACTCGATAGCTTGTCAGAAAGGTTTCAAAAATATGTTGGAGGGCTACAGCACAGATCATGAAGTAGAATCAGGGAAGCTATATACCCTATTCAGTGCCCCTGATTACCCACAGGTTTATATTAGTTTCTGTACCTCACTTTTTTTCACGTTTCTTCTTTTTTGGGTGAAAGTTCAAATTTATTGAGGGCATCCAGGTTGCTTAGACCTTCAGATCATATAATCCCTTTTATCAGACTTTATTCTGAGATCAAGTCATCCGTATGTTTTTATCAATGAGAAATTTTGTATGCCAGTACCATCATTGAGTGGAGCATGTGGGAGTAAAAAAATTCAGCAGGCACCAAGCTGGTTTCTTTTAGATTATTTAGTAACCTTGTATACTTGTTAAAACATTCTTATGTCTAAAGCCTTGGAAAGAAAAGAAACTTGAAAGCTTTTTCGTGACCCCGAAACCAAGAGCAGAGCTTGGATCTGTGATGCTATGGAATTTCTTAGATGAATATTGTATACTATAACAGTCAAAAGGAATTTGCTAAAGCTAATAGCCCATTGGCTTTGGCTATGATGAAATTCTATAATGAATTATGAATCAAATGTATCTGCTGTGCATACTTTTGGATTCTTTACGTTCTAAAATTTGAAGATGCTGTATTTCTAGGTTGGTCTGTTCATGCTTGTCTTTCTTGTGGGTTTGTAACTCTGCTTATCAGATTTCTTTTTCCTTTCATATATCCTACTGATGGACTTTCTCGAAGTAAATGTTGATCAATCTGCATCTCTTTAAAAGAAATGAGTCTAATACACTCCTTACAGTTTACCTTTAGCTATGGTTTAAATGGATAATGAGAGAATTTGCAGTTAATATTTATGCGAGACAAAATTCTCATATTTTTTCCTCCCGAATGTATATTGGCTAATAGAGAAGTTATACCTTACTTTTAGCCATGGTTGGTGTATTATGCAGCATACAAGCAAAGATTATAAAAGTAAAGGAGCATATGCTATTCTGAAGCCTCCTAATTTCGATACCCCTGAGTTTGTGTCATTTGAAGCCAGAAAAAGACACGAGGTATGGATCTGGCAAGAACAAAATGGATACAGGTGTCTGAAAGAATTATGTTTTTGCATGTTGCATTAACCTTTCATATTAGTGTGTGACTTGTCCAGCATATGTGCATTGGCTTCTGGGTACCTTTAAATTTTTTGTTTCTGTTTTCTTGATGTGCTCGGGTAAAAACAGATGGTTTGAATGAATTGTCTCATTCTATTTTTCGCAATTTGCTCTTATGCGCTTATTAAACTTTTCATTAAATCCCCATGATTGAAAATCCTTGAAAGTAAAGCCTCTTGTTTTGCTTCCATGAACACTGTCTACAGGCATCAATCAAAGCCATCTCTTTTAGTCAACAATCAGATTCTGCTGCCACAAGCTCTGGAACTGACATCGGGGCTTCAGGGATCTCTACTTCCCCATCTTGGATTATTTCGTTGGCAGATGATGTGGGCACACCAGCACAGATTTCAGAGGCTTCCAAGGTGGAAAGATCACCTCTCCCTTCAGACTTACAGGTAACTGCATTTGTGGGGTTTATTCATTTAACATTTGAGATTGTGGTAGTGATTGCTTTTCAAAGTGTTTTTTACTTGGAAATGCATCAAAATAATATATTTTTTATTTTTTAAAATTAATTTTTGACTTTAGCACATCAAAACAATCCAAAATCATAAAAAAAAAAAAATGTTAATTTGAAGGGGAAAAAAATATAAATTCAGAGTTGTAGTCTAAAGCAAAGGTTTTGATAGTGCAGGAACCTCACAAGTCTAATTACGAGTACCTTTTAAATCTCATTGGTAGCTTGAAGAAAGAAATTAAAAAGAAGGTGAGACACTTTGATTATCCCTCTCATATTGTAGTCATTCTGAAGACTGACAAGAGATTATTTTAAATAGGATGATGAACTTGATGATTATAAGCGCAAATACATTTTGCAAAGCCCTTCTCCTGCCAAGTGAGGAGTACTTGGAGCTGGTTTCTCAGTGCAGCTATTTTGGTTTGGATCTTTGGGAGCTGAGGGTAAAGTGCGCAGGTTGAGGGAGCCAAAATAGTCTCTTCAATCCTGAGCTAAGCAATGAAGAGAGTTCAAGGCAAGGATGGTGCTTATGAAACTGGAGGGTGCCATGATAAGATGCGATGCATTGACAATTTCCCGCCTCCCAAAATCCTCAAATCGATGAATGATAATCTTATAGTTTAGGGTAATATTTGTGAAGATATAACTTATGTATCTTTCTACTGTAGTTCAGACTCCAGACTCGATGGATGAACAGCCAAATGAATCCAAGTTTATCAGAGTTGAAGGTATCACTTTATATCTTTTATTAATCAAAGTATATTTGAATTCAGGGATGACTTGTGTGATATCTCTAAATATGAGGTATCCAATTGGTTTGGCAATAATAATTTTCCATCGCTAACTAGGTAAGGTAATGTTATCATGTTGAAGTAAACCGGATATCGCCTCTGTATAAAGCAAAGCATGCATCTCTTATTAAAATTTCTGCAATTTTACACAAATTCCATTATAAGGTAGATCAAGAAGTTACTCTATTCAGGGAGTTGCATGCTTTAGAGAAACAAAATTCTATTTGGATCGGATGGATCATTTTCACCACATGGAAACTGTATTGAAAAAGACTAGAAAGGTGTGTGGAGATAAATGCTTCATGAGCAGAATCAGAAGGGAGGTCTCAATTTCTAATCAATAGTCTACCTATCATACTACTTATGTAATACGAATTACTTTACAATATGCTCATCCAAATGTGGTGAATAGTCGGCCATAGTATGTTAGAAATTTGTTTTAAAATAAACAAATTTGAGGAGAAATTATAAGTGGGTTCCTAACAACTTACAACTTTATTCAAAAAATATATTCTTTAATAAAAAAATTAAAATAAATTATGAATAAATGAGAAATTAATTTTAAAAAACTCTTGGTAGATTTTTTTTTTTAACCTAAAACTCTTTATTTCACATTAAAAAAATACAAAATTTTCTTATATCTTATATAATACAAAGTTGAAAATTTAAATGGACATGTAGAACAAGATAAATTAAGAGAAGCCAAGCTTGGGTTTGCTATAAAATAGTTTTTTAGCTCATAATTTTTTTTTACCAGCCTATTTTGAGCATGTTTTAAATTAATTATTTAGTTCATAAATAATTACTTTTACCAGCATATTTTGTTTAATCAATCCATGAATGTTAACTTCATACTACCTGAACAGTTTTATTTTCTAAATTAAAATATTTGGCTTAATTGACAAAAATTATCAAGTTTTTTATTTGTTTATCACAAATTATTAAGATAAAATGACAGGAATTAATTATGAATCAATTATGATTTCAAAAATTAGTATAAAAAGGCGATAGAAGGGGAGATGTTATGCATACATTGTAATAGCTATTTTACCTTTTTCTCTAATGATGTTTTTTTTTCCTCTAGTTTGCTTAGCTTTTTTCACTTTTTTTTCTTTTGTTTTAGAGTTTAGCTTCTCGACTTTAAATAAATTTTGAGTTATTTTATTTTTTTGATTTGTAGATTTTTAAAGAAAATATATCTTTTAAAAGTTTAATTACTAAAATTTAAAGAAATTATTTATAACAAGATCATTTACATCAATTGACAAACATTTTAATTTTAAAGAAAAAGAGTTTAATTCTTAACAATAACATAAACTAAATAGAAAATTAAGAGCTCCCAGCAGCTCTGGATCAAGTATTTATATTTCAATGTTACGATTTACTTGATAATTATTTATTTATTTATTAACAAATATAATTGAGTTCTCTTATTCTTGTGGTTCGAGGAAGTGCATCTTTTAAAAGTGTTGTATTTGAAATACCGAGAGACTTTTTTGCAACAAAATCTTTGAGAACGCCTGCGAATTCATTTTTCTACCGTAAGAAAAACAGAAAAAAAGTTGGGAGCGCAGGTCAAATGCTATCTAAAATATCACCGCCACATGATTGAAGAGACAACTGTAAAGTTTCCCAGGTGATTAAACTAATTTATGGAAAAATGCACAGTAACAGAGGGAGTCCTCCACTTTGGCTTTAACTGGTAGATTGGTGGGTCCAAAAAGGATGAAGTTTGGCTAGCATTTTATCAATGAAAATAATTGATTTTGAAATTTAACTAATGGAACTAATGATAGAATAATTAACGTGGTGGCAGTAGTCTGCCCCAGCACACCCACCCACTTCTCTTCCCTAGCTAGCTAATTGAAAAGGTTTGGCCAATCCTCAATTATGGTAAAATACATTTCTAACATGGAGAGAATTTATGGTAAAAATCGTCATTGCATGGAAATGCGCTTTAGCATTTTTATCATTTGTCTTGTTAAACGTTCCAAAAGAAATTCTGCTTGCATTGAGACATTATACATGCGGGGAAATTATTGTTTTTAATAGTATTTTACAGTGTATTTTTTTATTTTTTATAATTTTTTATTTTTTTCCAGCTTTCTTTTTTTTTGCCATTTATTTTTTTTTCAAAATTACTTTATTTTTTTCAACTTTCCCTTTTCTTTTCAAAATTATCTTTGTTGATTTTACTTTTTAAATATTGATCTGGTTAAAAATTTTACTTTGTAATTTTTTTCTTTTAAAATACTGTGGATTGCTATGGTGTTTTCCCACATAATTTTTCTTTTTTATTTTTTTATTTTTTAAATTTATATTTGTCAATTTTTTTTTATGTTGAACTGATTGAGAATTTAGTTTTGTAACTTTTTTTTCTTTAAAGCATTGTTGATTGATACAGTGTTTCTCCGCGTGGTTTTTTTTGTTTTTCTTTTTTTATAATTTTCTTTGAAATTATGTTTTTTTTATTTTATTTTTTAATATTGAGCCGGTTAAAAATTACAGTTACAATGTGTGAGGAAAGCACTGTAAATTTCCTCACAAATTACTGTGGATTGCTACAGTGTTTTTTCACATATGGTTTTTTTCTGTTTTGTTATGTTTTTTTCCTAAAATTATCTTTGTCAATTTTAATTTTTAAATATTAAGTTGGTTAAGAATTACAATTATAAGTAAATACAGGTTTTTCCTCACAAAATACTATCGATTGATACAATTTTTCCTCATATGGTTTTTTTTTCCAATTTCTTTTGTGTTTTCTGTTTTTGTAATATTTTTTTTCCAAAATTATCTTCGTTAATTTTATTTTTTTTAATATTGAGTTGGTTAGAATTTAACTTTCTAATAAAGCTTAATCATGTGGGAAAAACACTGTAGTTTTCCTCACCAAACATTGTTGAGAATTACAATTATAAATCATTATAAATAAGGCTAAATCATGTGGGGAAGCACTGTAGCTTTCATCACAAAATACTGTGAATTGCTATAGTGTTTCCAACATGATTTTTTTTCTTTTTTTTGTTATTTTTTTTCTAAAATTGTCTCTCTCGATTTGATTTTTTTTAATATTGAGCTGATTAAGAATTTATCTTTGTAATTTTTTTTCTTTAAAACACTGTGAATTGTTGTGGTGTTTTTCCATGTATTTTTTATGATTTTTTCCAAAATTATCTGTCTATTTTTTTTTAATATTGAGTTGGTTAAGAATTATAATTACAATAAAGCTAAATCATTTGGGGAAAGCGTTGTAGTTTTTCTCACAAAACATATGGATTGCTACAGTATTTCTCTAAATAGTTTTTTATTTTATTTTATTGGGGAAAGCTCTGTAGTTTTCCTCACTAAACATTGTCAATTGCTACAACGTTTTTCCTCATTGGTTTTTTTCCTTCCAAAATTATCTTTGTTGGTTTTTTTTTATATATATATTAAGTTGGTAGAGAATTTAGCTAAATCATGTGGCGAAAGCTCTATATCTTTCCTCCCAAAACATTGTGGATTGCTACAAATCATTTTGTTCAGTCTCTAAGTTTTGATCACTAACACAACTTTTTTTTTCCGTCATGAAATATTGGCTCCATCATACCTTTAGTTTCTATTACTTATCTAGCGCTGATTCAGAATTATAACACTATTAAATATATTTGTTTTATAAGTCCGTAGCAGCGCGTATGCATGTTATCTCGTTATAATTATAATATGACATGGTGTTTTACCAGATGAAATAATCATAAAATTTGTGATTTTTTTTTTGTAGTGGTACGATGATAAAATTATAATTTTTGAATTTTAATTTTAAGAAAACAAGTTTATATTGTATTTTTTAAACTTTATATTTGATATTTTTATCATTTTATACTTGATTTATTTACCACCACTTTTTTCTTATCTTTATTTTTCTAATTTTTCGACCTTTTTTCTTTACTTTTTTTCAAAAAAAAATATTTTTTTATTCTTTACACTATGAATATTTATCACTCTACACTGGACTTATTTATATCATTCTATCTTTATTATTTTGTAATTTTTTATAATTTTTTACTTTACAATTTTTTTTTTTAGAAATTAATATACAAAGACCAATGAAATGATGTTTCAATATAGCAATTGCAACATTGGTATAGTATTCTGCTATGTTAAAAATTAACTTGAGATCTTACATATATTTATTAAGTTATATGATCTTTACTATATTTTATTAGATGTAAGCATTGATTTTTTGATTCATTGTTATATTTTTTACTTAATGTCAAAAACTGTGTTAATAATACCTATATTTTAATTATTTTATGTTAGAAAAAAATTATCTGACCTGCAACGAAGTAAGTTGAGTAGACATGTTAACATTTTGTTTTTTATATTTATTAGCATAGATGGTTCTCGATGTATTTAATTAAATTCATGTATAAACGTTTTGATTTGTAATTAGATTTAAAAAAATATATTTAAAAAGTTGGCATATTAATTTTTTTTATATAAGAAATTTACCCAATTCGTGGGTCAAATAATTAGTACAAACTAGATTGTTTCTTTTTAGTCCTTTCAACTTTCAATTTCTAGCTAAAGCTAGAATATGTATGGATAGGTAACAGGACTTATTTATATCATTCTATCTTTATTATTTTGTAATTTTTTATAATTTTTTACTTTACAATTTTTTTTTTTTAGAAATTAATATACAAAGACCAATAAAATGATGTTTCAATATAGCAATTACAACATTGGTATAGTATTCTGCTATGTTAAAAATTAACTTGAGATCTTACATATATTTATTAAGTTATATGATCTTTACTATATTTTATTAGATGTAAGCATTGATTTTTTGATTCATTGTTATATTTTTTACTTAATGTCAAAAACTGTGTTAATAATACCTATATTTTAATTATTTTATGTTAGAAAAAAATTATCTGACCTGCAACGAAGTAAGTTGAGTAGACATGTTAACATTTTGTTTTTTATATTTATTAGCATAGATGGTTCTCGATGTATTTAATTAAATTCATGTATAAACGTTTTGATTTGTAATTAGATTTAAAAAAATATATTTAAAAAGTTGGCATATTAATTTTTTTTATATAAGAAATTTACCCAATTCGTGGGTCAAATAATTAGTACAAACTAGATTGTTTCTTTTTAGTCCTTTCAACTTTCAATTTCTAGCTAAAGCTAGAATATGTATGGATAGGTAACAGGGAGGAAACAATAATGCTACTAAGGTTTGCACCAAAACAGCAACAATAATAATGTGTAGGTATGGCTTAAAGGATATATGTTATTCTTAATATGAAGTTAATTTAATAGTTAAAGAGGTTTTTTTCTTAATTGAAATCTTGAAATAAATATTCATGAAAATTATTAATTTTTTTAATGTGAAAGATGTACTTTGAAAATAATTTGAAAGAAATAACATAAAAAAAAATGTGGCTCCCCACTTCTTTTCCCTTAAGAACATGTGTATAAACAAAAAAAATTTATCAATCAAATTTAATCATGTGGTATTTTTATTCTATTTTTACATGAAAAGATAAAATAAAATTGAAATAAATGATATAAAAAATAAATGAATCTTCATATATTTCTTGACCAATGAAAAATTAACAGTTATGATGAGATATTCAAGATATCATGTCATAAATACAAGATCCCATAAATAAAGATTAACCAATAAAATCATGTCATATGACATTGAAAAAAGACCTGGGAGCTCCTATAAATCTCTATAAATAGAGAGGCCTCAAACTAAAGAAAAAATAGAGAATTTAGGGGGATACAAATTTTCTTCAAGACAAGCTCTTCGAGCAAGGAAGCTCTCTCTTCAAGCAAGGAAGCTATCTCAAAACTTATCAAGCCTCCTTCATCTATGCATGAAGTCTACAAAGAACAGAGTTTTATTGGATCAAGCCTAAACGCTCATAAGAGTTATTCAAACAATACTTTGAAGACAAATCAAAAGTACTCTTCAAATCATCAAATCTTGCTTCACAATACACGCCCAAATTCACATTCTTGCAAAGCACAAATCTTGGCTTGATTTCTCAACTAAATCAAGTCACCATATATCAAATCCAAGGGAAGAATTAGATGATTGTCTTATTCTTTTGAAAGAATACTTTAGATAGAGATTGTACCCGATTATATATTTAATAAAATCATATATTTGTACATGTGTGCTTGTCTATATTTAGGTGCTCAAAATTATATCTACAAATTTCTTGCGACTCTACTGAGAAAATCTCTACCTTTTATCTCATCCCATCAAGAAAGAATTTTCAACAAACTCTCAATGGCAACTAGGAGGAACATGATCACCATTGTCGCTTCCAAAAACAACAAGAGTATTGATTCAAGTCGGCGACATACCATTGAAGATTCTTCAACCCCGCCATTGAAAACAAAATCCAATGCCAAATTATATGCACAAACTAAGCCGACTATAAAGATGGCATCAACTTCTGATGCAAGAGAGACATAAGATCTCACCCCAAAGCTGAAACCATAAGTAACTCCTCCACTACAAAAGTCAAGTGGGGTGCGTGGAATTTTCTTTAGCACTTAAGGCGACTTCAACAATTCATCCGTGGAAATGTTTCCATGTCAATCACCAACTAAGGCTTCAGGTTTTGGCACTGCAAACCCCTAGTCAAAAATAGATAAATTTGGGTTAAATAGGATAACTGTTAATTGAAAAATGATAAATTAGGGAGAAAATCTTATGAATTGGGATGAACATTTCCGGAAGAGTAATTTAAAATTTATAGAAGCTAAAGTAATCAAATAGTATGCGAAATATTAGTTAATGATAAATCATGAAAACTCCATGACCTGGTAAAAATAATAATTTGAAGGAGGGAAATTTATAAACTGAGTGATATTATGTGTAAAATAGAAGGAAATGTCAAAAAATCAATCCATGACCCTTTGCACAAGAAACATCAAATTCTAGTATAATCTCCACACATAATCGCGCTATTGGGACTTAAAAGTGGTAAGAAACTCAGTGACACGACCAAAGAGTTGATGTCTTCTCTCAAGTGTAGAAGTGTCGAAGTAATAAATAACCCGGCAAGACCGGGGTCGAACCACAGGGAGGTTAACTGTATAAACTACAAATAAAGAAATAGATAATAACAGAAAAAGAGTTGAAAAGAGCTTTGAGATGTGATATTGATATAAGGATTAAACAAGGATAAAATAATTGTCAAGGTTAGAGGATCCACTAATGGTATTTCAAACAAGTATAGTATAAACTCTTTTTATTACTCAACTGGAAACCACACTAAAAGGAGGTTCCAATCAGATTATAAATTGTTAACATGATTACATTAGTTATCTTATTCGAATAATGCTAATACTTGTAAATGTTGTCAGGTATTCATGATTATAACTTATGTTAATAACAAATCAAGTTCCTTTCATAGCACA
>Ga0325403_1004767_pt1 | contig 12658 bp, 6 predicted proteins | sample PopdelMetagenome_19_FD_205665 | JGI IMG/M metagenome (GOLD analysis project Ga0325403, IMG submission 205665) | Populus deltoides microbial communities from Bellville, Georgia, United States - Xylem-PdKOR-R4 | ecosystem: Host-associated > Plants > Phyllosphere > Stem > Wood/Secondary xylem...
AATAAAAAAAATATTACTTGAAATTTTAGATATAAAATCATTAATAATTTGAGTTTGTGTTCATTTTCTATTAGATTTGTGCTTAGGAGGTTGAGGGGGTCATTTTCAGGCAATTTTACATAAAATATTATATTGGATGGTGGCAGGCAATTAGACTAGATTCCAACGAATCTTGTAAGAAATAAGTGAACGCACATCATTTTTGCTTCTGGATGGCCTTCCAACCCGAGCATACCTGGGCTTGCTTCCAAGCCCATCAACTCATGGAATTGGTTTCTGACCCATGTCTTTTTTTCTTTCTATGTACTTTCTTAAAGTATTTGTTAGATATATAATTGTATTATAAAACTTTCTTTGAATGAATATTGAAGAATATTAGTTATTAAAGTAGATTATATTTTATTTTATTTTTTTGTACCTTATTACAATAAAAAATCAATTAACCAAATTAAATCAACATTTGTTTAATATTTCTTATTAATTTGAAGAAAAATTAAATAATATCCCCCCTTGTTTTAGTAATTATTTTATATTGTGGAACAAATTTTTTTTATTACCAACATTATTAAATAATATAATATGCATAATACAAATAAACTAAAAAAAATATGTTTAGTGTTTTTAACATGTACAATGACAAATACAAGAGTAAAGACTTTTAGATTATGTATTGTTTTGTTCACTATTAGTTTTCCCCCCTATAATTTTTAATTCAATTGTTAGATCATGCTGAAATTTTACGAGATATCTCAGATATATTGTTTCTTTTAGGGTTAAAATTTCATACCCCTTAGAAATTGGGAAGGCCTTCAAATATAACCCATAAGTTACTATTTAAGATTTGTTATATTTTTCTAGTTGATTTATAATTATTTTTATTTTTATTTTGATTAAAGCTCTTTTATTGTTTTTTTAAATTTAGTTAGAACGTTTTTCTCCTAGTTTTTTTAGGACTTTTATTGTTTTTCCTTTGTTTTTAGTTTTTCTTATTGGTTTAGGTAAGTTTTTAATTTTATTTAAGGACTATAAACCTCACAGACATGAGACTATCTGAAAAAAAAATATTTAGTTGTAAAATTATGAATTAAGGTTCTTCTATGTAACAATCCTATTTGGCTTTAATTTTATCTTTTTAGCTTGTATTTGCATTAGTATTGACGTAAATAAAAGCAACACATGAAAGACAACAAATACAATAACACTGATGGCTATTTGCTTGCTTTGTGCTGGAATAACCATAGATGGAACAAGTAGAAGAACATATCGTGTTCTTGTAGGAGAGGATGATGAGGTTCCTCCTCGAGAAAGAGATGTTCAGGAATTAGTGATAAAATGCATGCAAAGACAAATTACAGAATTCAAAAGAGATGATCAAGAACCAATGATATAAGACATGCAGAGATATATTGCAAAATTAACCCGTGAGTTGACAGAGATGAAGAGCCATAACGATCATGATAAAAGTGATCACGAATCCATTGGTAGTTTTGAAAGCCCATTTCATAAGCATTAGTAGAGGGGACATCTTCTTGATCGAGATGAGTATCGTGAAGATTTTAATAGTTTTGTTTATGGTAAGATAAATGTGCCTTGGTATTCTCCACCAACTTATGATGTTTTTTTTTATAATGATTATGTTGATGATGATATCATAAATAATGAAAATAATAATAATGATAATATCATTAATGATATCCTTGTTAATAAGATAGCGATTGAGTGCAAAGAAAACATTGAAGGTGTTTAATAAAAAAGTTGTACATTTAAACTATGTTGATCATTTTGATTAAAAGGTTAATGTTATCACAAAGATAGATTTTTAAAATTTATATAGACACAACACATTTTTGATGAAGCAAGTTTAAGGTTTGCAATTTATTATTGTAGAAGTCAATAGAAGAGAAATAATATGTCTAATGTTATTTCTTATATAAACTTTGAGATGAAGGGACTAAAGTTGATGTCTAAAATTTCTATTTATAAATAGAAAAAGAAGAAAAGAAGCTAAAGAGTTTTGATTGTATATCCAAGAGATCAAGGCAAGAGCAATGTGAACTTAAGGATGAGATCTCCAACCCTGGAAGACTGACATAGGAAATGTTTTACTAATATGCAAATTTGATGTTAATGAAAATAACTATTGATCCGACCATTAGATCATATTAAAATCTTTTAGAAGATTTCAGAGTCCTTGTTTTATTTACGGTTAAAATTTCATTTCCTTTGAATTTTGGGAAGGCCTTCAAATAAGGCCTACAAGTTACCATTTAAGATTTATTATATTTTCCTAATTGATTTATGATTCTTTTTTTATTTGGATTCAAACTCTTTTATTATTTTTTCTAGATTTATTTAGGACATTTTTTCCTAGGTTTTTTTTGGACTTTTATTGCTTTTTCTTTATTTTCAGGTTTCCTTGTTGGTTAAGGTAAAGAGTTGTAAGCATATTAGAGATGTTACTATATAAAAAGAAATATTCAGTAATAAAATTATGAATTAGGGTTTTGTGTGACAATCCTATTCAAATTTAATTATGTCTTTTTAGCTTGATGTTTTTTTGTTTATGTTTTTATCTTTATCAGAATTAACACAGACGAAAACAACATAAGAAAGACAATTAGTACAATAACACAAAATTCTACCGAATACAAATTACACAGAAACCCTAAGTTGAAATTTTATTAATGACAATTTCTTTTTAAGTAGTCTATTTTTCTAAGAGATTTACAACTCCTTAAATAAACTTAGAATATAACCTAAATCAACAAGGAAACTCAAATAAAAAAAATTAATGAAAGTTCTAAACAAACTAGGAAAAAACCCCTATATAAAGTAAAATAAAATAAAATAAAAGAGTTCAAAATCAAATAGAAAAAAAATCCTAAACCAACTAGAAAAATATAACAAATTCCAAACAATAACTTCTAGGACTTATTGGGAGGTCTTCTTGAAATTCGATGGGTACCAAATAGTGATCACATAGAAATATTAACTTGAAATTTTATTATTAAATATTTCTTTTCAAGTAGTCTACCTTTCTAATAGGTTTACAACTCATTAAATAAACCTACAATCCAACCTAAACCAACAAAGAAACCCAAAAATATAGAAACATTAATTTGGAATTTTATTACTAAATATTTCTTTTCAAGTGACTATCTCTCTAAGAGGTTTACAACTTATTAAATAAACCTAAAATCTAACCTAAACCAACAAGGAAACCTAAAAACATAAAAAAAATTAATTTGAAATTTTATTATTAAATATTTCTTTTTAAGTAGTCTACCACTCTAAGATGTTTACAACTTCTTAAATAAATCTAAAATCTGACCTAAACTAACAAGGAAACCTAAAAATAAAGAAAATGTAATAAAAGTTCTAAACAAACTAGAAAAAAAATCCTAAATATAGCTCAAAAAATAATAAAAGAGTTCTAAACCAAATAAAAAAGAAAAATCCTAAATCAATTAAGAAAATATAATAAATCCTAAATAGTAATTTTGGTCTTATTAAAAGGCTTTTTTAAACTTTAGTGAGTATAAAATTTCAACCCTAAAAGAGAGAAGACCTCTAAATCTTTAAGCATAATTTCATACGATGAGATTGATAATTATGCACATCAACATAAGCTAGGTATTGGGAAAAACTTTCCAGCATCACATTTGTTCATGCGAAGATTATTCCTTTGTCCAATTTTGCATAATGTTGGTGTTTGCTTGTGAATTCTCTGATGTTAAATATTGGCATAATGACAAACTCTGTATTTGCAGTACATTTATTAGATGATCAAATAAATAATCACAAATTTACGACGTGACCTGTTTCTTTATTCATCTGTTCCACAATTTTTTCCAGCACAAGAGTATTTATTTCCAAATATGACAAAGCTTCTGAGTGAGAAGTAACAACACGCACACAACAGATATTCATGTGAAGTTTTTTTCCTTGAGAGCATCTTCAATCTTCAAATCTGATGGCCACAATGCATTCCAATCTGATAGAGCAACATCCGCAGACAAGATCCAGGTTAATCCTGTTAAAAGATATCAGGCCAAACGACAAATTTATATTTAAGGAAAATTGTTTTGATTTAGGATCGTAAAACTTGAAGTAATGATTGAATCCACCACAGGGAAGCTGCCTAGCATACCCAAGTATATGTCAAGCAGGGGTATCATCATTTTTCAGGAGCAACAAAACATTCTTCTTCTAGTTTCTTGAGGTCTCCTATGCAATTTCATTCCGATTGGACGTGAAGGGGCTTTTTTGGCCAATCTCTTAGCTGTAACAAGGCAAGTTTACATGAGAAACAAGAAGAGCAGAATATTTGAATTATATCTCAATAGCTAGTGCACATCATTACATTTGGAAGGATTGATCATGTTTGCGGCCACAACAATTACTGTACTACCAAAATTAAGAAAGCAACCGGTAGAACTTAACCATGTAATTTTGGACTTATCATAGTTCAATTTCCTCCTTTGTTTCTATGTAGCATTATATTCAATATTGGATACTAGATAGGGAATTAAAGCTGGAAACCTCAATAATTGATCCATGAGAAGAATAAGAATAGTCTCTTAACATTCAATAAAATAAACAAATTACCTATTTCGTAAAAGAGCTCATTCACATTCTGGGCGGTTTTCGCAGATGTTTCAAGAAATACCATTCCATTTTCTTTAGCATACTGCTCACCTTCCTGCATCATTAATTAGTTGAATCATTGATGTATTTCTTATGTCTCGTGTACTTTACCTTCTTCAATAAAATGTGGCCTTGTCCACAGGCATTTTATATACGATGATATTAATTTGGTTGTCCATTTATTCAACCAGAGAAAAACAGAAGTGAAAAAAAATGTAGAATATCAGATTAATCGTGGAAGTACCTCGATGCCAACTTTTCTCTTCTCTTGCAAGTCAACCTTGTTGCCTACTAAGAACATTATCAGATTTGGATTTCCTGATATGGCACAACACAGTATAAATTTGTAAATACAAAATCTCACTTCAATTCTCAGTTCTATTCTAATTAATAGCACCAAAGGACTTCCACTTGGACCGTTTCATGTAAACCCTTGTCTGGATCAAAAACCAAATGATCTAAACCAAAGATGGCCTTTTTAAAAATATGTACAACTTTGTAAATACTGGATGCACAAAGACGACAAGGTAAGATTGAAAGGCTGAAAAGGTAAATTGATGATAAAACATCACCAAGCACACAAATGGTTTTCTTGTATCCCGGGAACATAAAACATAGCTAGCATGTTATGATGATGAAACGATAGATTGGTGCTGGGGTCCATCATAGAAGATCTATTAGGGTTCCACAGCATTTAACTTATGGCAAGCAGCTTGAGAGATTGTTGTAGAAGAATGAGAGTAGAAAATGGTGTAGATTTCGGAAAAAAATCATTGTAGAGAATGGTAAATGTTTGAGTCTCAGCTCCACATATTTTTGATTTTATTGAATGGTATATTACTCGTTTCATTGTAGAAGAAAAAAACAGCTAGTTACGTACCTTGTCTCTGCAATTCAGTAACCCACTTTTTAGCTCGTTCAAATGAATCCTGAAGATAAAACATGTTTCAATCAAGAGGAGATGTAATAAAGGAAGTTACAACAAAAATGATTTCTAAGAAAACTAAAAATCTTAGTTGACATACATAACAGGCATGAAGCAAGACCCAGCCAATAAATTCACATAATATTTGTGAATACCAATATTTCTGAGATGACAAAACATGAAATGGAACCACATTTTGTACATATAGGCCAATCATCAACGTCCGACCAAAAGACAATCCTTACATTTACATTTCATAATTTATTGAACTTGAGGAGATGTTTCTTGCGGCTGTTTCTATAATGTTCATGCAAGGGTGACAAGTTTCGTCACATGTTATATAAAACTAATTCAAAGACAAGCATAGGAGGCCTGTTCAAGTTATTAGGGTTAAGCTAAATCAAGAATTAATTAATATCGAATTACAATGATGAATCCTGTTACACAACTTCATTCAAGACACACAAGAACACACGTACATGTAAGCAAGTAAAAGCAAATAATTAATATACTAAACAATAGAAGAATTAGATGGTTGATAAAAATCTACCATGCTTGTGATATCGTATACCACAACAGCTGCAGCTGCACCGCGATAGTACATTGGTGCCAAGCTATGGTACCGTTCCTGCCCAGCTGTGTCCCATATATCAAACTTAATAGTTGCCTCATTCAATGACAAAACTTGAGTGAAAAAAGCCGCTCCAATTGTTGATTCCTAAATATTACAATCATGTTAGCTAGATACCATTAATCGACTTTTGAGGAATTTAAAATACCAGCATTGATTGGATTGTGTGGATTTGAATGAAATAGAAAAAAACTTAACGTAAACTTCGTAATGTAGGAATCACAACCGATGCCAACATTATAGCATTATTTCCAATACCAAGATATATATACCACACATATTAATGAAGAATGAAATTTGAGTTTCCTACAAAACCCATCAGATTGGATCTAAGTTTTCAATATGGCTTAATAAAATAATGTCCTTTGATAGAGGCTCACTGACATTCTAATCCAGACATAAACATAACCAAGAAGGATGAAAAGACATAGTATTTGATTGAAATAGGATTATCTTGTAAGAACTCTAAGTTGAGTTTTATTTCTGATAATAAAGTCTAATAAGATCTGCTCTCTAAAAAGAGTTTTTAAATACATATGAAACCGATCTTAATAAGGAAAAAAAATCAAAATTCCTAGTAAAAAAAAAACAAGCAGAAAATATAAAACTAACACAATCCAAAAAAATCAGGGAAAAACAACCAAAATAGCTCAAATAACATATATAAAGCCTAATTTATAGGTCTATTAGAGCTCAAATGATTACAACAAACTAGGTCTTCTATAGAATTAGCTCAAATGGTATGTGACCTATAGAATTAGGCCTTCTATATAGGTCATACACCTCCAAACTATTAGTGCTTCACTAATGTTCCAAGATCTTTATGAAGATGCTGATAAAGGCTCTTATGAGCATATAAAAACAATTTAAGGTCTTATCTTCTTCATTACATGTAGCTCCTATGTTAGCACCATATCTTTTATTATCTATTATGTGCAAATAACTTGTTTTTAGAGAGTTTGAAGGGTAAATTTATATAGTAAAAAATTAGAAGGAATATCATTATTCTCACAACTCCTATAAAAACCATTGTCATTATTATGAAATATAGTTTCTAAATAGAAGTTTAAGATGTGATAAGAGAAGGCTCGTGACATAACACCCACATCAATAGAGGAGTCACCATCATCACCATCCAATGCAACTATAACGTTTCAAGCTTTCCAAAATTCTACAAACCACTCATGCAATTACATTATACATAAAGGCTCAATAATTAAGATAAAGACATGAAAACTATGAGTATTCTAGCTTACCATCTAGCTTGATGAACAAATCTATTTATCATAGTCAATCATTCCATCTATTCATTTTTATCTATAAACGATACATTTTATAACGAGTTTTGATTCTATAAATTGGTTTAGTTTGGGAGGAAGAGAAAGATATTACTAAAGTGAAAAAAAAGAGTGAAAGTTTAGTCATCATAATTTATTGGATGATCATACAAACTTCAAACATTTGTGTTTTTGAAATGCCGCAGTGCCATAAAAAAAACACCTAGTCATAGACTCTCTCTCTCTCTAAAGACTTTAGTAAATTATCCACACTTCATTTCACATGAGAACCAATCATCCGACATTTAGATTCTTAAAGAATCTTGTCATTGTATGAATGGTTTTGTAATAAATGGTATACCAATTTACATGAAATAAGACAAACCTCTATGCTTACTATATTTATTTAAAACATTCATTTCTTATGATATTTCATTTCATCAAGTGAGAAATATCATACCATTAGTTCTTTTTCATTACAATATGTATCACCACTACAACTGTGAACAAATATCATTAAGTATGAAATGCTAGATACCCAAGATTGTGTTTATTGTTTACCTTTTTGGTGTATATATTAATTTATATTTAATGATCACATGATACTACTCATCTGATCTTACTAATAAATTGTTTTTAATAAACTTTCAAGAGATTATGATTTAAGAAGAAGTATCAATTTACCTAGTTATCCAATTTAAGAACCTCAAATGTACATCCTATCTTACCTAGACATCAAACATTAGAACCTCAAACATCTCTTTCCATCTATCTTGCTGTCTAGCCTAGGAACCTCAAACATACATCCTTTCTCGCTTAGGCATCAAGCATTAGAACCTCAAATGTCTCTTTCCACCTATTTAGTTGTTTAGCCTAAGAACCTCAAGCATATAATTTTTTCCCTGCTTGGTCACCCAATCTTGGAATCTCTGGTGTTTATTGAGAAATGATTTTTTATGAGCCATATTCATTTAGAACCAACAATCATATTCCTCCAAGCATCATGCTTTTCTAATAATTATATTCCTCTAGAAATCATATTTCTCTAAGCATCATATTTTTTTTTTATAATCATTTTTCTCCAAAAATCCTGGTCTTCAGGGAATTTGTTACTTTAAGAACCTACGATCAACTTTCTAGGTATAAAGACATTCACCCTTTGGTCATGAAGAAATCATTCTACCTAGGTAAAATGCTATATCCTTTTAAGTACAAGAGATCACCTTACTTGGATATAAAGGATTGACCTTTCGATCATGAGGAAACCATCTTTTCTAGATATAAAGGCTATCGCCCTTAGTAGAAGGCCTTGTTTAGGTACAAAAACATTCACCATTAGGTCATAAGAAAACCACTTTACTTTAAGTATAAATGCTATATCTCACTAAATATAAGGGGCTATCTTGATTAAGTATAAATACATTCACCTTTAGGTTATGAAAAAACTCTAAGTATATAGACTATATTTCCCTTGATATAATGGGCCATCTTTTTCATGTATAATGTCACTCCCTTCAAGCATAGGAAAACCATTATATTCATGTATAAAGACTATTTTTTCCCATAATAATAGGCCACCTTTCCCAGGTATAAAGGCATCTACCTTGCTTAAGTAAAAAGGTAATCTTCCTTTGATCATAGAAAACCACCCTGTCCAGGTATAAAGGTTAAATGCTAAACTCCTCCTAGATATAAATGAAAACCTTGCCTAGGTATAAAGGAAATCATCCTCCAGTGATGGAAAACCACCTTATGTAGCCTTTCTTTAAAAAATTCCTTCTAATAACCACACGTTACCCGTTAGTAGATTAATCATTCAGATAGTTAGACTTGTCATCAATCCTTAATTAGCAAATTGACCACACATCCCTATAAACAAACCTCACATCCCCTATCGATGGACTAGCCACACATCCCCTCTTAATGAACTGGTTATATATCCCACCCATTTGGATTGATCATGCATCCCTCACTATAAGACATAATAGTGTATCTCTTCTCAATAAGGTTTGGCTAGACATTCCTTTATAATGGACTGGTTATTTAGGCAATTAGACCTATCCTTAATCCCCTCTCAACGGACTGGTTATGCTTCTTTCTTGAACTAACCTTAAGTTCTATCTTGGTAGACTGGCCACACATCCCCTCTTAGTAGACCAACCACTAACCCCCACCTTTTTAGACTTATTGCAAATCTTACGTTAATGAAACTTGAAAACATGTCTCTTCTCAATAGGGATTAGTCACATGTTTCCCTTTAATAAATTAGTTGTCTAAGTAATTAGCCTCGTTGTCTATCTCTTCTTGATGGATTGGCCATATGTCCCCTTTGTTGGACTAATTATGTATATAATAACATGGTTTGACTGTGCATTCCCTCATGATGGACTAGTAGTCCAGGCAAGTGGACTTGTCGTCTATCCCTCATTAGTGGATTGGCCACAGCTCAGCACCTCTTGGTAAACTAGCTATAAGTCCCTACCTCTTTAAATTGACCTTGTCCTTTTGTTAGACTGACCATATGTCCTCATATAAAACTGGTCATGCATCCCCTCTTTAGCGAGCTAATAATGCATCTTTTTTTAGGTGTTACACTCTTAACCATGAATAATGACTACCATAAATATTAATGTGTTTGGATGGACAACTAACACTTTTTTTAGATGGAAAACATATATTGGTTAGTTGTGTCTTTGATTTACCAATAATAATACTTGCCATTAATATCATCGTATGTCTAGAACATATGACATCCTCTAGCTATACGATTACTTATCATAGAAGAAAAAACTTATACTTTTAGGATCGATTTTATAATAGCAACATTTATCTTTCAAGATCTTACCCAAAACAAATCCATATGAGCTCAAGTATATATAAAAGGCCATAAGACTTAAGGGATCCATATTCAATTGTTATAATTAGATGAACCTAAATCTAACAGTTACCGTGGATGCACTACTTGGTCTACTTGCCACCAACTACAGAGACAAAATGTACATTCATTAAATAAAGGCACATCTTTTGGTAACGTATCTTTTAGGGATTGATTTTGTTATTATCATTGATTATACCTAGCCTAAAAAACACAGAACTAAGGCAGCTTTTATAGTATCTTGTTGTCACTCTCTACCTTTGTCTTTAAGTAACCAAAACTATAAATGATAAGTGGATTGACTATCATACCCTTGTATAAATACACCCATGTGGGTTCAAGGTTATATAAGTAACCTTGAACTCCAAGGCAAGTAATTATCCCCTCAACCAATTTTTTTGTTATAAAAAACTATATTTTCTTCTTCTTCTTCTTCTAAGCTTTGTAACATATATAACACAACTTTCTGAAGTTCCTTTCCTCCAGCATAATGTAACTTAAACATCAAAGAGTCTTCCAAACATATAAAAAAACTAGTTTTGGATGTGTTTTAGTTGCCCAAACTCATCATTTTAGCCATCTTTTAGCATTACAAAACAACTATATTGTTGACTTGCACTATGTTGTGGGCCAGATTAATTTTCTTAACATAAAAGAAAATGATTAGGCGTTGCTAATAATCTTTTAATAAGGATTTTTTTTTATCATGAATACATTATTTGATGCACATTGGACAACACCTTTTTTAAATATTGAGATAGTGATATATTGAATAAATGCTTTTAAATACCGACACAACAATATATTAGATGAAACTATGATAATCCCATAAAATGCATATCAAAACAAATCATGAAACCCAATTCTCAATCAACAAAATATCGAAGGTCAAAATTGAAAGAAAATATTCAATTTTATAAAAAAAACAACCCGAGTCAAATTAGATTAACTTTTAAAACCCGTGACCTGAGTCATGAGAATAGGATAACCTTATTAAAAATAAATTAAAAAAATATGAAGTCAAATTCCTCATTAACCCAATGTTGAAGGACAAAATTAGAAAAAAAACAATAAAAAAATGATAAGAAAAAAGATCTGAGTAAACCCGGGTTAGAATGTTAAACTTGCAATTTGGATTAGATTATGAAATCTGCAACTTGGGTTGTAAGAATGAGATATGCTCATAAAAATCAAATATGAAAGAATTACGAAGCTCAATTCTCAATCAATCCAATGTTGAAGAATGAATTTGAAAAAACAAATCATAAAAAAATTACAAAAATAAAAAAATAAAAAGACCCATGTCAACTTGAGCTAACTTGTCAAACACATAACTTGGGTCACAACACTAAGATAACCCATAAAAAGCAAATAAAAAAAATCACAAAACCCAATTCTAAAACAACCTAATGTTGAAAGATTGAGTTAAAAAAAATCAATGAAGAAAAAAGACTTGAAAACAACAACTTAAGTCAACCTGAATTAACCTGTTAAACCTGCGATGCAGGTCATGACACCGAGATAACTCCATAAAAAAACAAAAAAAAATATAAAGTTTAATTCTCAACCAACCTAATGTTAAATAATAAAATTTTTTTTTAAAAATGAGAACCAAAGTTGACATCCAAAAATAAATGACAAGCCATTTTGCTATTTTGAAAAGAGTGAGGCATGAAAACTGGGAAGAGAGGAGAGAAAAAAAAGAAGATAATAAAAAAAAGAAAATTGGGTCATTGAAGCCAAACTAGAGCTCGTTATTATGCACACGCCGCCTTGAAAGGAAGAGCACACCAAGGCATATCAAATGGTACAAAGGAGGGTTGTCATTAGATGCCTTTGGTTGCACAATGCATTGGCTAAAGGGATTAGCCCTTCTAATACGCTGGTGCATGTGTTACAAACGCCAACCATTTTTTATTCTTTTGTCTATTTTAATTTCTAAACATTTATTTCAGTTTTAAACTTGGTCCTTAAAGTTTTAATTATTCTAAATAAATAAAATTAAAATTTATTTTATTAAATTAAGCATTAATCAAGCATCGTATTTTCCCTTGACATCACGTGAAGCCAACCAAAAAACCATTAACTCTAATAATAAATTAACTTGGTTTGAATGGATAAAATTAAAAAAAAAAATTACTTGAGTGATAAAAAAAAAACATAATTACAATCCAAAATATTTTTATCCGTGCATCTATAAGGAAACCCCTAAATGTTTTTCTTTTTTTTAATAATCTATGTGAGGTTTTGAGCATCATCATGTGTGTGTCCATATTATTAATTAAACACATTGTAAAAGTACC
>Ga0325403_1004768_pt1 | contig 12657 bp, 12 predicted proteins | sample PopdelMetagenome_19_FD_205665 | JGI IMG/M metagenome (GOLD analysis project Ga0325403, IMG submission 205665) | Populus deltoides microbial communities from Bellville, Georgia, United States - Xylem-PdKOR-R4 | ecosystem: Host-associated > Plants > Phyllosphere > Stem > Wood/Secondary xylem...
CGGCCCGCTGGGAGAGGCAGTACACGGCGCCGCGGGGGGTCTGCAGCACCTTGCCGGCGCCCACCAGCACCTGGCGGGTGACCAGGAAGGGGATGAGGACGTCGGCCAGGCGGGAGAACTCCCCCTGCCGCGGCACGAGGTAGTTCTCGTGGCAGCCGTAGGAGTTGCCGGCGGAGTCGGTGTTGTTCTTGAACAGGAACACCTCGCCGCCGATGCCCTCCTCGGCGAGGCGGCGCTCGGCGTCGACCGTGAGGCCCTCGAGGATGCGCTCGCCGGCGCGGTCGTGGACGACGAGCTGGCGCACGTCGTCGCACTCGGGGGTGGCGTACTCGGGGTGGGAGCCCACGTCGAGGTAGAGCCGCGCGCCGTTGCGCAGGAAGACGTTGGACGAGCGCCCCCACGAGACGACCTTGCGGAACAGGTACCGGGCCACCTCGTCGGCCGACAGCCGTCGCTGGCCGTCGGCGGCGCACGTGACTCCGTACTCGGTCTCCAGCCCCAGGATCCGACGGTCCACGTCGTTCACAGTACGTCGCGGTGCTGCGGGTGGCCGGTCCGGTGGTGGGCGACGACGGACGCCCGTTCGACGCTGGACCGCGTCCGGGCTGCTCAGGCACCCCTGGCGGGTTGCGAGGTCGAACACGCGTTCAATATGATCACGGCGTGACCCCGCCCACCGCGCCCGAGCCCGGAGCCGACCCCGTCGCGCCCGCGGTCGGAGACGGCGAGCAGGCACCCCGGCCCCAGCGACCGAAGCTGCTGCCACCGCGCAGGCGGCGCATCCGCGGGGCCCGCACCTCCCTGCCACCCCGGGGTCCCCACCACCAGCGCCACCGCGCCACCCGCACCCAGGTGCAGCGCCGCGGCCTGCCCGGCCCGCCGGACCTGCCCACCGACCTGCTCGAGGTCGTCCTGTCCTCCCGGGCCCAGCCCGAGACCGGCTGGGTCTTCGACGCCGGCCGATGGCGCCTGGAGACCCCCGCCGACGCCGACCCCACCCGCCTGCGCCTCACCAGCGACTCACCCGACGGCTCCTCCCTCCAGGACGTCCCCAAAGGCCCCTCACCCCAGGAGCAGATGGCCCAGATCACCGCGGCCCGGGACCGCTTCACCACCTGGCTGGAGCACGAGGCCGACGACGACCAGCGCCGCCTGGTCGAGGCGGTGGTCGCCGAACGCGCGGCCACCACCGCCGCCCGCGATCACGCCGAGCAGCTGCGGGCCACCCAGGCAGCCGTCGGGCGGGCCCAGGGAGCCCAGGTGCGCACCCTGGCCGCCATGGCCACCCTGTACCGCGGGGTCACCCACCCCGACCAGGACCGCGCTCCTGGTCTCGACGAGCGCCCCGAGGGCTCCGCCGCGGCCCGCCGCCGCGAGGACCTGGAACGCGCAGGCCTGGCCGACCTGGTCACCGAGGCCGCCCTGCTGCTGGGCTGGACCAGCACCCGCGCCGCATCCCTGGTGCACCTGGCCGAGCACCTGGTGCGTCACCTGCCCCGCACCCTGGAGCGCCTGGAGAGCGGTCGCCTGGACCTCACCCAGGTCAAGGTCGTGGCCGACCTGACCCTGGAGCTGGACGCCCAGCTCACCTGGGAGCTGGACGAGGAGCTGTTCGGTCCCGACGGCACCGGCACCGGGCTGAGCACCGCTGCGCTGCGCACCGAGGTCGAGGCCGGGGTGGCCCGCAAGGACGCGGCCGCGGTGCGGCGCCGGTCGCGGCGCAAGGTCTCCGCGCGCCGGGTCGCCCTGGAACAGCTCGGTGATGGCATCTCCCGGTTGGTCATCACCGGTCCCACCCCGGTGCTGGCCGCGGCCAAGGAGCACATCGACGCGGTCGCGGCTGCCAACCTCGCCGAGGCTCGCCGGGCCGCGTCCGAGGGGCGGGTCGCTGCTGATGGCGGGGACCCCTACGCCGAGGTCGACCCCGAGGCGCCGGCCACATCGATCCCCCTGGACCGTCGGGGGATGCCCGCCCACCGCTTCGACGCCGCGGTCCGGGCCCTGAGCGGTGCCGCCCCCGCCGAGCCCGGGGCGGACGTCCCCACGACGACGTTGGAGCTGCACGTCGCGCTGCCCGTGCTGGTCGGGGCCTCGGAGGACCCGGGGTGGCTGGAGGGGTACGGCTGGGTGCCGGCGTGGCTGGTCCGTCAGGGTCTGACCTGGCAGCGGTGCCGGTTGCGTCGGGTCCTGACCGACCCGTTCACCGGTGACCTCGTCACCGTCGACGGGCACACCTACCCCGCCTCGTGGCTGACCGATCCCGGTCCACCCGGCCGCCCCGGCCCCGGGCGAGGCGGCCCCGGGCGAGGCGGCCCCGGCCCTGGTGGCTGCCCTGGTGAGCCTCCCGGGCCGAGCAGCTTCGGGGGCCGACCGGTGCAGCAGCTGCCCCCGCCACGCACGGAGGACGACGTCCTCGGCCCCGCCACAGTGGTGAGCGGACCGCCCGGCGCGCAGCTGAACGATCCTGCGAGCTGCGACGAGACCCCCGACCCTGACGAGCCGTCGGGTGACACCCCTGACCCCTGCTCCAGCGGCGCGTGCTCGCGGGTGGACCCCGCGGCGTGCCCGCTGGCTGATGCTCCCGGGGGTGTCCACTACGCACCGAGCGTCGCGCTGGACCGGGTGGTGCGGCGGCGCTGGGAGCGGTGCACCTTCCCCGGGTGCGGCCGTCGGGCAGCGGTCTGCGACGTCGACCACGTCATCGCGCACCGCCGGGGCGGGGTGGGCGCGGGTGGTGGCACGACGTGCGCGTGCAACCTGGAGCCGAAGTGCCGCAGGCACCACCTGCTCAAGCACGGCACCGACCCCGGTGCGTCAGCCCCGCAAGGCCTCGACCTGCAGGACCAGAGCGGGGTGCGCTGGAGCGCGCGGTGGGAGCAGTGGCGCTGTGACCGGGGCTCGTCGCACTGGCTCTCCCCGTTGGGGTTCGACCACCACAGCGTGGCGCGGCCTGCCGGGCCGCCGGTGGAGCGGTTCCGATCGACACCGTGGCCCCCGCGCGACCCCGAGGAGGAGCGCCGCCTGGGACGCCGCCATGCGACCGCGGCGACGGTGCCGTCATCCAACGCGCCCGGGACTGGATCTCGCTTCGCGGCAGAGCCTGACTTCTAGGCTCTCGTCGGTGAGGAGCGACTCCCTGGACCGCCTCGCGGACCTGGTCACCGCGGTCACCCGGGACGCGGCCTGGCGTGCACACACCACCCGAGAGGGCAGCCTCGAGGTCACGATGCGCCTGGATCCCGAGGGTGTCGGCCCCGACGTTCGTCCGGCCCGCCTGCGGGTCTTCAGCGGCGGGGTCTTCCTCCTCGACACATCCGACCGCTACGGCACAGTCATCTTCCCCCACACGGACGCCGACGAGGTCGAGACGGTCCAGCAGCTGGTCGCCGTGGCCCATGAGCATCTGCTCGGCCACAGCCACGAGGGTGAAGAGGTGCGCTCCCGTGGACGCCGACGGGGCTACCTGGACGTCGTCGTCGACGGTGAGGTGCACCGGCTGACGGGGCCGGTCCGGCGCGACCCGTCCCACCCTGGACGGCGGTGGTGGCCCGGCGGCGCCGCTGAGGGGGCTCAGCCCACCAGCGGCTTGGTCAGGACGACGAGGCGGACGCCGCGGTCGTCAACGCGCTCGTCGTCGGTGACGGCGTACCCCGCCCGCTGGTACAGGCGGATCGACCCCTCGGACGCAGCGCCCGTGAAGAGCTCCAGCCGCGTCGCCCCCGCTCCGCGGGCAGCGTCCTCCACGGCACCGAGCAGTTCCCCTCCGAGCCCGCGACCCTGGGCGTCGGGGGCGACGACGAGGCGCCCGACGTGCCCGACCAGTCCCGTCCCGGCGTCGGACAGGCGGACCCGCACCGCGCCGAGCAGCCGGTCGGGCCGCCAGTCGGTCCACGCCCCGGCCTCGGCGACCACCACGCGCTGGGCGCGGTCGGTGATGGCGGCGCGGACGTCGTCGACGGTCTCGCGCAGGGGCGGCAGCAGGGGGTCGCCGTACCTCTGGGCCTCGCTGACGAAGGCGGCCAGCGACAGCACCAGCACCTCACCGGCGTCGGCCGGTGAGGCGGGGCGCAGCCGCCAGCCGCCCACAGCAGTCAGCCGGCGGTCAGTCGACGCGGTCCGAGGGCAGACCGGAGTGCGCCCCCGCGGCGTCGGCACCGCTGTCGGCCGAGGCGGGCTCGGGCTCGGCGGGAGCACCGCCGTCGAGAGCCGCCTGCAGCACCGGCCCCTCGAGGCGCCGGAACGTGCGCCGCGGTCGGTGGCGCTCCAGCACCGCCACCTCGAGGGCGTCGGCGGTGAGGGTGCGCGCGGGCCCGCCGGCCGGGTCGGGCGACAGCGCCGCCAGGGCGAGCGCGAGCACACCGGGCAGGTCGAGGTCGGCCCGCCACCCCTCGCGCAGCGGGCCGGCGACGGCCTCGGTCTGCCCGCCGATGATGACGACGCCGTGCTCCTCGGCGACGGAGCCGTCGTAGGTGAGGCGGTAGAGCTGGTCGGTGCCCGGCTCGGGCCCCACCTGCGCGACGACGACCTCGACCTCCAGCGGCTTGGGCTCGCTGGTGAAGACCGCCCCGAGCGACTGCGCGTAGGCGTTGGCCAGGCCGCGGGCCGTGACGTCGGTGCGGTCGTAGGAGTAGCCGCGCAGGTCGGCGTACCGGACGCCGGCCACCCGCAGGTTCTCGAACTCGTTGTACTTGCCGACGGCGGCGAAGCCGATCCGGTCGTAGATCTCGCTGACCTTGTGCAGCGCCCGGGAGGGGTTCTCCGCCACGAACGCGATGCCCCCGGCGTACTCGGCGACGACCACCGACCTGCCGCGGGAGATGCCCTTGCGGGCGTAGTCGGCCTTGTCGCGGATCAGCTGCTCGGGGCTGACGTAGAACGGCATGCTCATCGGGAGCGCCCCTCCTGCTCGGCCGTGCGGTCGGCGATGACGGCGCGGGCGACGTCGCCGAGGTCGGCGTCGGGCACCCGGGCGTAGCCGTCGGCGCCGACCACGGCCACGACGGGCCAGATCCTGCGGACGACGTCGGGACCGCCGGTGGCGGAGTCGTCGTCGGCGGCGTCGTAGAGGGCCTCGACGGCCACCCGCACCGCGGCGGCGGCGTCCAGGCCAGGTCGCCACAGCTTCTTCAGGGCACCGCGGGCGAACAGCGAGCCAGAGCCCACCGCGTGGTGCTCGTGCTCCTCGTAGCGGCCACCGGTGACGTCGTAGCTGAAGATCCGGCCGGCGCGCGGGCCGGGGCGGGCGAGGTCGTAGCCGGCGAACAGGGGCACGACCGCCAGGCCCTGCATGGCCAGGCCGAGGTTGCCTCGCACCATCGTGGCCAGGCGGTTCGCCTTGCCGTCGAGGCTCAGCAGCGCGCCCTCGATCTTCTCGTAGTGCTCCAGCTCGACCTGGAACAGGCGCACCAGCTCCACGGCGAGGCCGGCGGAGCCGGCGATGCCGACGCAGCTCCACGCGTCGGCCGGGAACACCTTCTCGATGTCGCGGCTGGCGATCATCGCGCCGGCGGTGGCGCGGCGGTCACCGGCCATCACCACGCCGCCGTCGTACGTGAGCGCCACGATGGTCGTGGCGTGGGGCGCGAGACCCCCCGCCGGCGAGCCGCCGGAGGAGCTGTCGGCACCGGGCAGCGCCCGGCGGCCCGGCAGCAGCTCGGGCGCGTGGACGCCGAGGTAGTCGGAGAACGACGACGAGAGGCCGGGGGCCTGGTCGGGCAGCGAGGACGCTGAGGACGCCGGACGCGGGGCCGTCACTGGCCGCCCTTCTGCGTGTACTGGCGGACGAACTGCTCCGCGTTGGACTCCAGGACGTCGTCGATCTCGTCGAGGAGGGCGTCGACGTCGTCGGTCTGGTCCTTCTCGCCGGCCTGCGCACCCGAGCGCGGCAGGGGCTCGACCTCGTGCTCGACCTCGTCCTTGTCGCGGCGCGACGGGCGCTGCTGCTCTTGACCTGGCACTGGAAGCCCCCTCGATCTCGCTGGTCCCCCGATCGTAGGCGGGGGCGCCGGCGCCGCACCCGACGGCTGGCAGCATCGACGCCCGTGACCCCTGACCCGACCGTCCCGACCGAGGTGCCGGCCGAGGTGCTGAGCGCCCGCGAGGGCACCGGCACCGCGTTCCCCGCGGCGCTCGCCGCCCACGCCCGCCGACCCGGAGCGCTGGCCGACGCCGCCGCGTGGTGGTCCTCCGCCGACCCGGTGGCGCGCCTGGTGGGGCTGGAGCTGTCGGCGGTGCTCGCCGGACCGGCCTCACCGCTGGCCGTGGCCGACCGCGGCCCGGCGCTGGAGCAGGTCACCGCCCAGGCCGCCGACGCCGCCACCAGCGACGACGCCGACCTGCGCTGGTCCGCCGCCAAGGCCCTGGGCTCGGTGGGGACCTCCGAGAGGGCGCTGGCGGTGCTGCTGCGGCTGGCCCGCGACACCGACCCCGACGTCCGCTGGCAGGCGCTCGGCTGCCTGCCGATGGCCCTGGGCACCGAGCCGGGGGCCCTGGAGGGTCCCGCCGCCCGCGACGTCGTCGCCGTCCTCGTGGCGGCGACCACCGACGCCGAGGACGAGATCGCCGAGCAGGCCGTCTTCGTCCTCGCCGAGCAGCTCGAGGTCGCCGGGGCCGCCGCCGCGCCCGCGGTCGCCGACGCGCTGGCCGCCCACCTGCCCGCGCCCGGGACCTCGACCGACGACGACGCGGCGGGCTCCGGTGAGCGGGCGTCGCTGGCAGCGCTCGCGCTCGCCCGCCGCGACGACCCGCGCGCCGAGGCCGCGGTGCGCGAGCGCCTCGCGCGGGCCCTGGAGGCGGTGCGCAGCGAGAGCGACCCCGACGCCGCCGCCGAGCTCGACGACGCCTGGCTCGAGGCCGCCGACCTGCTCCCCGGCCTGGCACCCCTGCTCGCGGACGTGCGCGCGGCTCGCTGAGGCCCCCCAGGGCCCGCTGACCGGCGGCTCAGGTCTCCTGCGGGAAGGCCAGCGACACCGTCGTCCCCCCGGGGCCGGTGGCCAGGTCGACGCGTCCGCCCTGGGCGAGGGTGACCGCTCGGACCACGGAGAGCCCCAGGCCGGAGCCGCGCTGGTCGCCGGAGTCGCGGGTGGTGACGAAGGGCTCGAACGCGACGTCGGCGACGGCGGGGTCCATCCCCGGCCCGTCGTCGGCGACGTCGAGCACGACCCACCCGTCCTCGCGCAGCCGCGCGGCCACGCGCACCCGGGTGCCGGGCGGGGTGTGGGTGCGGGCGTTGAGCACCAGGTTGAGCAGCGCCTGCACCACGCGGTCCTCGTCGCCGGCGATGACGACGGGCGGCGCCTCCCGCTCGCTCTGGACGTCCACGCCCACGAGCCCCAACCCCTGCGAGCGCTCCGCGACGGCCGTGAGGAGGTCGGGCACGAAGACGGCCTCGGTCTCGGCGGTGTCCGCCGAGCCCCCGCGGGTGACGGCGGTGAGGTCGTCGACGATCCGGGCGAGCCGGTCGAGCTCGCGGCGCAGCACCGCCGCGGTGGCCGCGGCGTCGCCGTCCCCGGCCGGTCCGGCGGTGAGCTCGAAGACCTCCAGGTGGCCCTGGGCGACGGCGAGCGGGGTGCGCAGCTCGTGGGAGACGGCGGCCAGCAGCTGGCGGCGCAGCGCCTCGTCGCGGCTGATGCGCGCCAGCATGCGCTCCACCTCCGCGGCCACCACGCCCACCTCGTCACCGCGGTCGGCGCCGGGGAGGCGCACCGGGCGCTCGGGCAGGGCGGCGAGGTCGACGTCGCGGGCGGCCCGCGCGAGGTGGCGCAGCGGCGCGGTGGCCCGGCGGACGGCGACGACGAGCACGGCGCCACCCAGCAGCAGCCCGGTCCCACCGGCCAGGGCGATCCGCTCCAGGGCGTCGCGGGCCTGGGCCCGCCCGGGCTCGAGGGACCCCACGAGCAGCGCCGTGCCGACCTGCTGGCCGCCGGCCTCGATCGGCGTGTTGAGGACGCGGACGTCGCCCTCCGCCGAGGGGGCCGTGGACAGGCGGCCCGGCTGGCCGGTGGGCAGGTCCTGGCCCTCGGCGAGGTCCACCAGGGCCGGCGGGCCGTAGTCGCTGCGCTGGGCGCGCCCCTCGGTCTGGAGCACCACGAGGTGGCGGGCGCTGCCGTCGTGGAGCTTCAGGTAGGCCTGGGCCGCGAGCGCCGCCTCGTCAGCGGAGAGCGCGCCGTCGGCGCCCGCCTGCCGCAGCACGAGGTCGCGGAGGTCGCGGCGCAGCAGGTCGGCCTCGTCGAGGAGGAGCTGGTCCAGGGAGGTGCGGTCGCCCACGCGGATGAGCTCGGCGGTGGCGAGCGCCGCCCCGGCGAGCGTGGCGGCCATGACCGCCAGCGCGGTGGCCGTCAGGCGCACGTGCAGGGCGGCGCCGCGCCGCACGCCGGGGTGGGCGCTCCTCACGGGACCAGCCGGTAGCCGGCTCCGCGGACGGTCTCGATGCGCTCGGCGCCCACCTTGCGGCGCACGTGGCGCACGCACGTCTCGACGACGTTGCTGGCGCCGTCGAAGTCGTAGCCCCACACCCTGTCGAGCAGCTGGACCTGCGAGAGCACCTGGCCGGGGTGGCGCAGCAGGGTCTCCAGGAGGGCGAACTCCCGCGAGGACAGCGCCACCTCCCGCGAGGTGCCGGCGACGTCGCCCGCGTCGCCCACCCGCACGCGGCGGGTGCGGACGTCGAGGGTGAGGCCGCCGGCGGACAGGACCACCGAGGAGGGCTGGGCGGGCTGGCGCAGCCGGGCCCGCACCCTGGCCAGGAGCTCGGTGAAGCTGAAGGGCTTGACGACGTAGTCGTCGGCGCCGGCCTCGAGGTTGGCGACCCGGTCGGACACGGCGTCCTTGGCGGTGAGCACGATGACGGGCAGCGCGGGGCGCGCCGCGCGGATGCGCGCGAGCACCTGCTCCCCGGGCAGGTCGGGCAGGCCCAGGTCGAGGACCACGAGCTCGACGTCCTCGCGCAGCGCCGACTGGGCGCCGGCGCGCCCACCGGACTCGCTGATCACGGTGAAGCCCGCGGACTCCAGCCCCCTGCGCAGGAACGCGGTGATGCCCGCCTCGTCCTCGACCACCAGCACCGCCATGGTCGTCATCCTGCCGGGCCGTCCCGTCGGGCACCTGGCGCGAAGATGACAGGAGCGTCAGGTGGGCGACAGGTGGGCGCCACACCGGTCGGGAACTGTCGTCGGTGTCGGACCGTGAACCACCCAGGAGGACACCATGACCCGCCAGCGCACCTTCGCCCTCGTCGCCGCCGGCCTGCTCGGCGCCGCCGCCCTCACCGCCTGCGGCAGCGACGACTCCCGCACCGTCGGCGCCGTCGCCGTCGACGGCGCCTCCCCCGCCTCCAGCACGAGCGCGGCGGCGCCGGCCAGCCCGAGCGCCTCGACCGCCCCGCCGGTGGAGGCCGTCAGCGCCCTGCAGACCGTGCAGGGCGTGCTCGCCCGCGACGACGACGGGGACGACGACGGTGACGACGGGGACGACGACCCCGCCGACCGCTACGACGACTTCACCGTCAACGACGTGGAGGTCGACTTCGGCCCCTCCGAGTGGGTCATCGCCGCCCCCGCCCTGCAGGACTACGACGGCGACGGCACCGCCGAGCCCTTCGCCGCCGAGCTGGACGGGCTCGTGGGCCAGCAGGTCACCCTGCAGGTCCGCGACGACGACGACGACACCGACGCCGACGACCGGCTCGACGACGCCGACGTCTACGAGGTCAACGGGCTCGCCCTGCGCGACCTGACCGGGCCGGCCCCCTGGCGCGGCGGCCCGGCGCCCACCGGACCCCTCGCCGGCTGACGGGCGTCCCGGGTCCGCTGGCAGGGCGGGCTGGCAGGGCGGGCTGGCAGGGCGGGCTGGGAGGGCGGGCTGGCAGGGTGTGGCGCGTGAGCACCCCTCCCAGCGGCTCGGGCCGCGTCGTCTCCGCCCGCAGCGAGCACCCCGCCGCCGTCCCCGCCGACCGGTTGCGCGCGGCCCTGGCCGACTACGCCGGTGCGCGCCGTGACGCGATGCCGGCGGCCTACAGCCAGTACCGGGTGGAGGCCGGGGGCACCGGCGAGGGCACGCGGGTGGGGTGGCGCTTCCAGGCCACGAAGAAGCGGGTGCGCGACCAGCTGGTCGAGGTCAGCGAGGCCGCCGACGGCGCCCTGGTCGAGAGCGACACCCGCTCCTCGATGGTGACGCGGTGGACCGTGGCGCCCGCCGGCGCCAGCGCCAGCACCGTCGTGGCGCTCACCACCTGGAAGGGCGCCGGCGGCGTCGGAGGCTTCTTCGAGCGGACCTTCGCCCCGCGGGGCCTGCAGCGGACGACGGCGGAGCTGGTGGCGAACCTCGAGCGCGCGCTCCGCTGAGGAGGGGCTAGCGGCCCGAGAGGGCGTCGACCAGGGCTGCCGCGTCGGGACAGCGGTCCAGCAGGGCCTGCGTCCCGGCGCGGGTGCCGCGGGTCGGCTCCAGCATCGGCACCCGCTGGAGCGCACCCCGGCCGGGGACGTCGAAGATCACCGAGTCCCAGCTGGCCGCGGCGACGTCGCGGCCGTACCGGCGCAGGCACTCCCCCCGGAACCACGCCCGGGTGTCCTCCGGCGGGTCGGTGGCGGCGCTGCGCGCGGCGTCGTCGTCCACCAGCTGCTCGACCGCACCGCGGGCCCGCAGCCTCATGTGGAGGCCCTTGGCGGGGTTGACGTCGGCGTACTGCAGGTCGATGAGGTGCAGGCGGGGCGCGTCCCAGGCGAGCTGCTCCCGGTCGCGGAAGCCCTGCAGCAGCCGCAGCTTCGCCACCCAGTCGAGCTGGCCGGCCAGGCGGAACGGGTCGGCGGCGAGGTCGGTGAGCACCTGCTCCCAGCGGGCCAGCACGTCGGCGGTCTCGGCCCGGGCGGCGTCGTCGGGACCGCCGCCGCGGGACCCGACGTGCGCGCGCGCCGCCTCGAGGTAGGCGTGCTGGACGTCGAGCGCGGTCATCTCGGACCCGTCGGCCATCCGCACCCGGTGGCGCAGCGACGGGTCGTGGCTCACGGCGTGCAGCTCGGCGACGGGCGCCGCCACGACCAGGTCGGGGCCGGTCCCGGCCTCCACCATGTCGAGGACGAGGGCCGTCGTCCCGAGCTTGAGGTAGGTGGCGACGTCGCAGAGGTTCGCGTCACCGACGATGACGTGCAGGCGGCGGTAGCGGTCGGCCGTGGCGTGCGGCTCGTCGCGGGTGTTGATGATCGGGCGCTTCAGCGTGGTCTCGAGGCCGACCTCGGTCTCGAAGTAGTCCGCGCGCTGGGACAGCTGGAAGCCGGGATCCTCCCCGCGCTGGCCCAGCCCCACCCGGCCCGCGCCGCAGACGACCTGGCGGGACACGAAGAACGGCACCAGGCCCCGCACGATGGCGCCGAACGGCGTCGCGCGGTCCATGAGGTAGTTCTCGTGGGTGCCGTACGAGGCGCCCTTGCCGTCGGTGTTGTTCTTGTAGAGGTTCACCGGCTGCAGGCCCGGGGCGGCCGCCACCTGGGCCGCCGCCCGCGCCATGACCACCTCGCCGGCGCGGTCCCACCGCACGGCGGCCAGCGGCCCGGTGACCTCCGGGGAGGAGTACTCGGGGTGGGCGTGGTCGACGTACAGCCGCGCCCCGTTGGTGAGGACGACGTTCGCGGTCAGCGGGTCGTCACCGCCGATGGCGGCGCCGTCGCCCTGGGAGCGCGGGGACTCGCGCGGGCCGTCGGTGAGCTGGCTCGCGTGGGCCGCGCTGCGCGCCACCTCGTAGCCGCGGGCGTCACGCAGGGGCGCCTCGTCCTCGTAGTCCCACCGCGGGCGGGTGCGTCCCGGCCCGGTCGTGCGCTCCGGGCCGGCCGGGCTGTAGGTGGCCACCACCTGGCTCGACAGCGTCACCGGGTCGAGCTCGGGGTGCCCCGGAGCCCACACGCCGTACTCGGTCTCGATCCCCACGACCCGCCGCACGCTCATCACCGGCCAGCCTAGGCTCGCCCGGTGCGCTCCCCCGTGGTGGCCCCGCTGCGGGCCCGCCTGCCGGCCCTCCTGCCGGTGCTGGCGGTCGACGTCGCCGCCGTCCTGCTGTTCGCGGCCGTCGGCCGGAGCTCCCACGACGAGTCCGGTGCGACCCTCGACGGGGCCCTCGCCGGCCTCGCCGGCCTCGCCGGCACCGCGTGGCCGTTCCTGGTGGCGCTGGCGCTCGGCTGGGCGCTCGTGGTCGGCCGCGGCTGGCGCGCGGGCCGGGTGCGGCCCGCAGGCCTGGCGGTCTGGGCCGCCACCGTGCTCGGCGGCCACGCCCTGCGGCTGCTGTCCGGGCAGGGCAGCGCCGTGAGCTTCCTCGTGGTGACCGCCGTGGTGCTCGGCGTCCTGCTGCTGGGGTGGCGGGCCGGCTGGCGCGCTCTGCAGCGCGCCGGCCGGTCACCCCACGGGCCCCCCGGTCAGCACTAGGCCGGCACTAGGCCAGCACTAGAGGTACTGGCCCGTCCCCCCGGTGACGGTGTCGATGCTGCGACCCGGCTCGGAGCCCTGCTTGCCCTGGACGATCGTGCGGATGTAGGTGATCCGCTCGCCCTTCTTGCCCGAGATCCGCGCCCAGTCGTCGGGGTTGGTGGTGTTGGGCAGGTCCTCGTTCTCCTTGAACTCGTCGACGCAGGCCGCCATGAGGTGCTCGATCCTGATGCCCCGCTGGCCGGTGGT
>Ga0325403_1004771_pt1 | contig 12652 bp, 3 predicted proteins | sample PopdelMetagenome_19_FD_205665 | JGI IMG/M metagenome (GOLD analysis project Ga0325403, IMG submission 205665) | Populus deltoides microbial communities from Bellville, Georgia, United States - Xylem-PdKOR-R4 | ecosystem: Host-associated > Plants > Phyllosphere > Stem > Wood/Secondary xylem...
AGGGCATGACTACTGTATTGTATGACAAGATATCCACAATCCCAACAAAAAGGAAAAATACTTTTGGAATGAGTGGGTTTGGAAATCTTGGGAAGTATTTTTGACACCTCTGTTGCTTCGTAGGATTGCCGAGCACTGGAAGTTGGCTGGTTGGAAAGCTAATAATTTATCAGAAAGAATTACACTTTGTAAATCAGTCCTTGCAACTGTTCTTTTATATAAAACGCAATTCTTTTTCATTCCAAAATTAATATGTATGGAGATTGAGAAAATATACCGAAGATTTGTATATATAGAGAGATAATGAAGAAGGTGACAGATTTCACCTTATTGATTGGAATATGTTATGTCAATCTCAATTATACGGAGGTCCAGGCCTTAGAAAAATGCATCCCGTGAATGAGGTTTTTATTATAAAGTTGGGGTTGGGTGCTATACATGGTGAGTGTTTTATGAGAAAAATATAACAAGTTGAATGCTTGCATCCCTGTTATATATTTAGGGCAAAGGTAAAGACTCCATGTTGTGAGAAGTAATATGCAAACTTTAGTTTGTTTGGGTTTATGGTACCGATAACGGTTTAAATGTTTTTAATTTATAGATATATTAAAATGATATTTTTTTATTTTTAAAAAATTATTTTTAAAATTAACACATGAAAATGATCTAAAAATATATAAAAAATATTTTTAACAAAAAATAAATTTAATGTTAAAAAATACAATTCCAATCACGTGACTGACTTTACGCTATTTTTCTTTGCCTAAAAAGAAAAGAAAAGGAAAACGAAAAAAAGAAAAGGTCCCCTCTTCTGTCTGCCGAATGGCCTATTGGATTAAAATGGGACATCAGGAAATAATACTAGAATCTACAATACTAAATTACTAATTAATCATGTAGTTTTAATTCTAATAAGTTGACTGAAAAAGGTTTGTTCCCTTTTTCAAATTTTAAAACTATCATTTAAATGGTGTATTATCTTAAAATTGCTCCAAAGAAATATTTAATTTTATCTATATCATATAAATGAATGCAAAAATATCTTAAAATAAAAAATATGCATGAAACTACCGGGTGTTTGGTATTTTGATGTATATTGATTTTTAAAAATATTATTTGTTTAAAAATATATTAATATAAATTTTTTATATGAGTACATTAAAATTATAAAAAAAATATTAATTTAACATTATTTTACAAAATATATATTTTAAAAAAATCCAAACATAATTATTAAAAAAACGATAGTTAAGTGGTATACTTTTGGCCTACTCTTTTTTTAATATTTTTTTATATAATTTTAATGTATTAATATAAAACGATAGTCTTCACATATCGTACGTTGAATTTTTCTTTTTTGAGCGTGACAAGACGCGTTCTAGACAACTTGGGTGGCCTACTCTTTTTTTTGTCTCCCTCTTGTTCAACTCCCTCCCCCGTTGCAAAGTTTTCCTCACAAATCCATTTGCTACATTTGACAATTTAAAGCGTTAAATGCAAAATAAAATCAAAGTGTTAAGTGAGAAGACTTAAGAGGGCAAGGAACGTATTAAACGACAAGGAACGTATTAAACGACAAGCAACGTATTAAATTCCACACGTCGGAAACCAGAAGAGTACATACATCAGAAAATTCAACAATTCTAATAAGGTTAAAAATGCTATGGATTTTTCATGACATTTTTGGAATTCATTGTGTGAAATATGCGCTGGAAAACCTCATTTAATTTTTTAATATTGGCAGAAGAACGTGAGAATAAAGTTGGAAAATCGTTTGTAAGAAGATAGTGAGTGCTAGAGCAAGAAATCGTGCTTTCTATATATAGTTCGCAAGGAAATTGTGTATGTATTAAGTGATCATATAATCAAAGTGGAACATGAATTAATCCGTTCATAACATTTGAGTATTTTTATGTCTGGTGTATTAAAGCAAAGATAAATATCTGCAATTAGGGTAAAATCATCTTTTTAATAGGATATATTGGAAATCACAACATTAATTAAGGATGAATTAGTTCATACGTATTTTTTTTAGCATAATGAAATGTCTTTGTTGCCCTCAAAAGCAAAAAAATGTAAGCCTTTGATCCCAGGGATTTTTTTGTCTTTTTAATATTATTTGCATGGTTCAATTACATTGATGCTCTTAAAAGCAAAAAAAAAAAAAAAAAAACCATTAAACTTGCACAAGAAGGTTTTTTTATTTTTTTTTAATTTTCATGAACATTTAAGTTATGGAATTGCCTTTAAAATAAAAGAATATAAGTATGGTTTCAAGGGAGTTTTCATCTTTCACTTATGTTTTTTTTTTTTGGGTTAACTTAGGGTTGCTTTGGTATTTTTAAAAAATTAAATATTATTAGAAAAATTGCATGCATTAATGAGTGGCGGCCCCCGTGCCATCTAGCGGTGCTTGCGGGGCCGTCCAGTTACCAAAATCAATCGTTCATGGCAGCGTTTGGAGTGACGCATCGTTCTCTTTGTGCTAGTATGATACATGTTCGTGGTGGAGGTGTCATTCAGCTTCGATGACTGATTTTTACTTTTCTATCTCTTTTCTCTCTCCTACCCTAGAAATTCATGCCATCCTTCCAAAAATTAATTGTGTCCTTTAGATTCCATTTTTATCAATTTTGGCCCTTGTTTTTTTAATAATATTTTTTTTTCTTTTAATGTTTTTTAAAGTTTCTTTTTCCAATTTAATCCCTAGGCATTTTATTTCATTTAGTTTTTTTTTATTCAATTTGATCCTTATTTTTTATTACTTTTTTTTGTGTATTTTACCCCTTTTTTTATTAATAATTGTTTTTCAATTTCATTCCTTATCATTTATTTCTTTAATGGTCCTTATTCTTTTAATTGTTATGGAAAGTGTTTTCCAACTTATTTTCTATTACACTACCAAACATCGGAAAATAATTCACTTTTTCGGAATTCACTTTGCAAAAAGAAACTACTTTCCAGCAAACAAATGGGGTCTAAAAAGAAAACCTTTTTCACTGTAAAAATGACATAATTGAATTTTTTTTCATTTTTTTATTGTAATAGTGGAAAACCTGTAATTCTTTATTTGTTTTTAGATTCACCAAAGAAATAGCATAATTGATTTTTTATCCCTCTTTTTTTTTTTTGTTGTAGTGGATACTATACATGTGGCAAATTTGTAATTTGTAATTTTTGTTTTTTTAGAAAAAAAATTTCTTAGATTTTATTTTTCTTTATACTTGGTATATTTATTATTTTATACTTGACCTATTTATTATCATTTTTTTTTATCTTAATTCTTGTGTAATATTTTTTTAGTTTTACCTTTTTTTCTTTACATTTTTTCCTGAAAAAAAGATATTATTTGTAGAAAGTACATATACTAAAAGGAAACCCTCTTTCATTTCATTGTAGAAATGATATAATTGATTTTTTTCTTCTATTTTGTTTTTACTATAGCAGTAACAAATCTATAATTTTTGTTTTTTTAGAAAAAAAATCTTAGATTTTTTTTTTATACTTGGCTTATTTATCTCTCTACACTTGGCCTATTTATAACCTTTTTTTTCTTATCTTCATCTATTTGTAATATTTTTTAAGTTGTTTTTCTTTACATTTTTTTTTGAGAAAAATATATTATTTTTTATTCTTTACACTTGAAATATTTATTACTCTACACTAAACATATTTATACCATTTTTTTTTGTTTTTTTCTTTATTCTTTTGTAATTTTTCCTTTACACTTTTAAAAAAAATTATTATACAAAACTAAAAGTAAATTGTGTTTCATTGTAACAATTGTAAGATTGTCCCATTTTTCTACTATGTTAAAAATTAATTTGAGATTTTATATGTTTTTATTAAGGTATATGATTTTTACTTTATTTTATTATATATAAGCATCAATTTTTTTTATTCACAATTATATTTTTTACTCGATGTCAAAAAATATATTAATAACACTTACACATTCATTGTTTTGTATTAGAAAAAAATTATTCGACCCACAATAAGCTGAGTCGAATAAAAACATTAACACTTATTTATTTATTTATTGGAACATGTGCTTTTTGATTTATTTAATTAAATGTATGTATATACTTTTCAATTATCTAATACGACATATAAAAAATAAAAACTTCTTATTGGCCTATTGGCATATAGTGTTACGTTCCTTGCTTTTGTTCACATATTAATAGAAACTAAGCCAAGTGAGAAAAACAATGTAGATGCAAATACTGTTCACCATAATATAGATGCAAATACTGTTCACCCTTTCACAAATTATCATGGATTGTAGTAGTTAAAATTTTCAATATGATCCTCAAACTTTTTTTTAATACAATGTAGCCATTTTAAACCTAAATTTACACCCAGTTGAATATTTGTTTTGAAAGGAAGGGTTGGATTAAAACCAAAAGGATCAAATTGAAAATAACAGGTAAAATAAGTAGTGGCTTCGAACTTCATACAAAAAAAAATATTTTCATCCCTTATTTTTTTAGTTTTACAGGTGATCGGTTCCTTTAGTTATTTAAAATTTAATTTTAATATAAAAATTTATTAGCAAAGTCCGTCCACAAGAAAGCAGAAAAAAATGAATTGAGATCTCTCATGTACCCTCTTAAAACATAATATACTGTGTTTGGCTAATTTAAACCCTTCAAAATAGATCTAGTCCATAATTTCCCAACCTTTTTTTCCTGTTTTTACTGTAACCTTCAAAATTGTAAGAAAAACCAACAATGGGTTTAAAGAAGAACAAAGGAAATTCTACTCTTCCATGAAGAAGCAGCAGGAAGGCCATTATTTCTCGTAACAACATAACGCCACTGCCCATTCATGATAAGACAAAAAGAAGGAAGGAAGGAAAGAAAGAAAGAAAGCTCTTCTTCACTAAGGAAGCAAGTACGAGAATATTCGCTGAGCTTTATTTGCTGCAACAGAAGCCATGAGAAGATTGACTTGGTTAAGCAAGAGAAATTGCCTACAAAATAGTATGTTTTAATAACTTCGTGTAAGAGTCTCACGAAGAAAAATGGATTGAGAAAACCCAAGTAGTAAATATTTATTTCAAAATTATTTTAAAAATATTTATTTTATATTTTCTCTCAGATTTTTCCTTAACTAAACTAATTTTGTTTGTCTTTTCTACCTTTCGTTGTAAAACAGTAACTAAGCGTTTAATGATAGTTATTAAAGACTTATATTATTATTAATTTTAGGAGTCGTTAAATTAGTCGAGATGCGCGTAAGTTGGCCCAAACACCCACATTAATAATAATAAAAAAAGTTTATAACCTTTATTTATTTTGAAGGATTAAGATGAAGCAAGTGACTGAGGAAAAAAAAAACAAATTTACCAAAAATTATAAAGCCAGCTCAAGCAATAATTGCCAGCAGTGTAAGCACGAGTGCATGTGGAAATCCTACTGCACAGCACATCTTTCAACTGTGGGTTTACTCATGCCACCTACTTTTTGGCAACAATTGCTGCTTCATCTGCTAACCTCCCTTTCGCAACTGTCGTGCCAATGCATATCTCTTAAACAAACATACTTTAAAATAAAAATGAAAGGGCACATTGCTACGTAAAATCTAATGAATCCCTTCACATTAACAAGCCAAAGGGTAAAAGTGTGCGATGCATTTCTTAAATAAATATACTCTAAAATAAAAATAAAAAGAAAAATAAAAGGAGACATTACTGCTTAAAACCTAATGAATCCCTTTACATTAACAAGCTAAAAAATAAAAGTGCGCGGTGGATCTCTTAAACAAACATATTCTAAAATGAAAACAAAAACAAGAAATAAGAGGGCATATTAATATTTAAAACCTAATAAATCCCTTTGTAATAACCAGCCGAAGGGCAAAAATAAAAAATAAAAAAATAAAATTGCACCACAAATTATGTAGGATCTTGCATTCAATTTTCAACAATCCCTTTTATTGCGAGACGTCGAGATCAAATTGTTTGCCTATGTGTGATGATGTCCATCTTGGTCAGCATTCTTTTATTTTATTTTATTTATTTTTATTTTAACCACTACCACAATAGAACCAGCAGCTCACCACTCCTTTCATTTTCATTTTCCTGACAAGCTACTTTGTATCCCAGATGGAGAATTCATGATTTTTTTCTTCAACGAAAAGCTATTGGGTTCATGGAACTCAAAATACTCGCATGATTGGACGGATTATATTTTCTTTCTTCATGAAATAATACTGCCCTTGTATTTGAACTCTAATGCTTTGAAAAGCAATCATTTTGCTATGTGAATAAACATTTAGAGTCCGATGATCGTCTTATCACGAAAATTGCGTACATTGAATAAATCTCATAAATTATTGTATTTGTTTTTTAAAAAAATAAGCTTGAAAAACTTTTTTATCAAATTAGCATTACTTAGCCCGTAAACTCTTGTTTCTATCTTGAAAAACATATTTGGATTAAATGTCACAGGTCCCCCCACCTTTCGAGCCCCCAACCTTAGCAAGTCTCCGAAGTAAACCTTCCTCGAACAGTTGGGTGACATAAATTCATCCTTTATTTCCTCCCTTAAATTAAAAGACATCCACACTCGAAAAAATAAAATAAAAATCACTTCATATACTTGTAGAGAGAGAGAGAGAGAGAGAGAGAGAGAGAGAGGGATACACGTTAGGGTATTAGAGCGTGTTTGTACTTTGTAGTCTAAACTATAAATAATAGAAGGAAGTGCCAGGAGCAGCAGTTCTGAACTTAGCTGGCAAGTGCATGAGGGCCGGAGGTACCAAACCAACACAACCTCAGCACCAACGGACCAGTTTTCCTGAACCACCGGTCCGTTATTCCTGACCCACGAGCTCAGCCCTGGTTCATGCCTCTTCTTGCAAGCTTAAGCCAGTATCAATCTTTTGCTTTATGAATTGTCAAAGCTAAAAAACTCAATACCCGAAAGCCCTTTTTGAGCCATCTTTTTTTTTTTTAATTTCCTTTTAAAGGAGTTTTAAGAGAGAGAGAGAGTGTGGCAGTCCACACACAGTATCCTCTTGACCAGCCATTTTTAACTTTCTAATTATTTTTTAAACAAATATTATATCTACATGATTGCTGTTTTTTTTAAGAAAAAAATCTTTTGTTTCTCCTGTCCAATGTCAACTAAAGAAACTGGAATTTAGAAAGGGAAAGAGGGAGTAGGTAGAGAGATAGTGTGATTCAGATTGGTTACCAAGAAATTTTGAAGAAGATTGAATCAAAACCTTGTGATTGAGGTAAGAGTCTGTCTCTCCAGTTTAGTCTCTTTTATGTTTCTTTTTTGTGAGAGAAAAAGCTAGAATGAAACAAACTTTATGGTGAGAGAAAGCCAAGAAAAAGAAAAAAACATAAAAAACCCACATTTTTGTCTGTACTAATTTATGCTTATTACATGTAAAGTTTGAATCTTTGATATGAAGAAGAGAGTATTTGTATTGGAAATTCAATCCCCATAAGCCATGGTGGATCAAAAGATTGTATTAGCACTAAAGTTTTTGCTTTTGGTGCTGTTTTTTGAGTCTACATTTGAGCAACAACAACAAGAGAGGCTTAATTCACCCATAGAGAGAGCAGCTTTACTTGAACTAAGATCTTCTTTGGGGTTAAGAAGCAAGGACTGGCCAAGAAAGGCAGACCCTTGTTCAGTTTGGAATGGCATCAAATGTGAGAATGGTAGTGTCAGTGAAATTAACATTTCAGGGTTTAGAAGGACTAGACTTGGTTCTCAAAACCCACAATTTAGCGTTGATTCTCTTGTTAATTTAACAAGACTTAAATCTTTTAATGCTTCTGGTTTTTATCTTCCTGGTTCAATTCCTGATTGGTTTGGTCAAAGGCTTGTTTCCCTTCAAGTTCTTGATCTTTCTTCTTGCTTGATAAGTAATGCCATTCCAGGGAGTTTGGGGAATTTGATCAGTTTAACTGGTCTTTATTTGCACGATAATAACTTTACGGGTATGATTCCGTCAAGTTTGGGACTGTTGATGGGGCTTTCAGTACTTGATCTTTCTGCAAACAAGTTTACTGGATCTATTCCTGTGTCATTTGGTTCGCTTCAGAATTTGACAAGACTTGATATTTCTAAGAATTTCTTATTCGGTTCAATTCCACTTGGCATTGGGATGCTTTCGAAGCTCCAGTATTTGAATCTTTCGAGCAACGACTTGTCGTCTTCGATACCTCCTCAGCTCGGTGATCTTAGTAACTTGGCTGACTTTGATCTGAGCTTTAATTCGCTGTCTGGGTCATTGCCTGCTGAATTGGGAGGCTTGAGGAATTTGCAGAGAATGCTGATTGGGAACAATTTGCTTGGTGGATTTTTGCCAGCGAATTTATTTCGTGTTCCAAGTCAGTTGCAGACTGTAGTTTTGAAGCGCAATGGTTTTAGTGGTTCGGTCCCTGATTTGCTGTGGTCAATACCTCAATTGCGCTTGCTTGATATCTCCGGCAACAATTTCACTGGTATTCTGCCAAATGGTAGCTTGAATGCCAATGCCAGTTCTGCGGAGTTGAATATATCTGAGAATTTGTTTTATGGAGGTCTTACACCTACGCTAAGAAGGTTCCTTGTTGTTGACCTGTCTGGCAATTATTTCGAAGGCACAGTTCCAGATTATGTGAGTGACAATGCTTCTCTTGTTAGCAATTGTCTCCAAAACTCGTCAAATCAGAGGAGTTTGCTTGATTGTACATCTTTCTATACTGAAAAGGGCCTGACTTTTGATAATTTCGGACTCCCGAACTCCACGCAACCTCCTGCTGGGGAAAACACAGGGAAGAACAACAAAAAGGTCATTATATGGGCAAGTGTTTTGGGAGGAGTTGGGCTCATTCTATTTTTTGTGATATTGCTGGTACTGCTACTCTTTTGCTTCCGTAAGAGGGGCACTATGACTCAAGGAGGGGTTGGGGTCGGTCCGGTAACTCCAGTTCCTTCTGGGAGCAGTCCACCACCTCCTGGAGTATCAATTGACTTTTCAAGTTTAGGGGACACATTCACATATCAGCAGCTTCTCCTAGCAACTGGTGACTTTAGAGATGTAAACCTAATCAAACATGGCCATTCAGGGGATCTCTACAAGGGAATCCTCGAAAGTGGGATCCCTGTGGTCATAAAAAAGATCGATTTGCAATCTCATAGGAAGGAAGCGTACTTATTGGAATTGGATTTTTATAGTAAGGTTTCACATTCCAGACTGGTTCCCCTTTTGGGACACTGCTTGGAGAAAGAAAATGAGAAGTTCCTGATTTACAAACATATTCCAAATGGAGACTTGTCAAGTTCCTTGTTCAGGAAAACTGATTCAGAAGATGATGGTTTGAAGTCGTTAGATTGGATAACAAGACTGAAAATTGCGATAGGAGCAGCTGAAAGTCTATCATATCTGCATCATGAATGCATGCCGCCCATTGTGCACAGGTACTCTAAAGATTCGCTTGTTGTTATGCTGTGTTCTCTTTTTGTGATTTCTTTTTTGTTGACAATAACTGTAAGATCACTTAACTTATCGTTCCAGTGAGTAAGTTTCCATGCATTATGTAGGAAGATGCCTAGTTACGTGCCTGATATAGTCTTTTTAACTAAAATAAAACATGGACAAATTGTAGCACATCTAAAATTCTATTAAATGAATGTCATGAGCTATTTTTCTTTTGGTTTCTTGAAGAGATGTTCAAGCAAGCAGTATACTCCTTGATGATAAATTTGAAGTGCGGTTAGGGAGCCTGAGTGAAGTCTGTACACAAGAAGGAGATACCCATCAAAGCAGGATTTCCAGGTTGCTGCGATTGCCTCAGTAAGTGTTGTATTATAAGTTGTCTAGTCTATTTGCTATCTTCACTTGCATATAACATGTAAACATTTTGCTTATCTGCATGACATGTTGTTTGCAATGAGATTAGTTGCCTCATTTTGTGATCTGTGATGGTGAAAGGTTCTGTGTTTTTGTCTTTCCCACCTAGCTTATGGCCATAACTGGCCATGTTAAATTACTTCTCATATTTATTTTTCACCGGTGTTGCTTTTAGTGGGACATTCCATCAAAGAAGTTGTTGACCGCTGCAGTTCTGTTAGTAATCTGCCGATATGAACCTCCTTTGGTTCTCATTGTTATTAGATATGTGGGCAGAAAATGGTGACTATTTATGTAATAAATTTTCTTGCCGCCAACATCAAGTGGGTGATTTTGTTGATCTTTTCCTTTTTGATGGAAAAGTTTCAGAAACTGTGCTGCTAGGGTTTTCTGTAGCATCCTCTTTAATTTTGGGTATGTTGAACTATAAGATGTTCCATAGTTATGATGTAGTCTTCTGAAAACTTGGAAATTCCATCTTATCAACTTTTCTGTCCTTTGGGGTAGCTCTTGATTTTGTAGACCAGGAGATTTCAAATTTCAGCAGCAGACATCTGAGTTGTTTCTTTGCCTTCACATTTTGTAGTTGAGAAGAAGAGTGTCAAAACACTAGCATATTGTAGTTAAAGATACTGTGATCTTAGACATGGCATAATTTTATGGTTTAACTACTGTCTTGGTATATTATGAATGAAAAGCATGAGCTAGATTATGCATGATGTAATGCCTTTGAAATTCACGGTGATGCACTACCAGTGTATAATTTTCAGTTGTTATTTCTTTTGCTATTTGTGGTTAGACTATACCTGGTAATATCTACTTGCTGCATCAATATATTGTAAGGAGTATATTGTATGCTTGTGTTTTTTAGCATAATCAAGGTAGTGATTTCAGTGTTTCTTTATCATTTGCAGGTCATTGGAACAAGGTACTTCTGGTACGTAAAGATTTAGCTGTAAAACATCACCAATTTGGTTTTGTTACTTGGCTTCTCCATATTAATTCATCTAGCTAGGAGTAGCCATACGTTGTAGAGTTTGTCATGCACACACCACTTAAAAAGCTTGTTATGAACTTATGATGTTACACAGCATATGATTATTAAAAAACTGAGGTTGAGGATTAAATAGCATGAAATATCAAATCCATTCTTAAGACAATAAAATTTCCAATCCAGACCTTTTTAACCATATTGAACTATGAGATGGGTTGTTTATCATCGTAAAACAGTACTTCAGTTATTGATGTGGTTTGTTGTTAACTAGGGGTGTTTGCTCTCTTTAGGTCTCAAGTTTGAATCCTCTTGCCTACAAAATTCTTGGGGCCACAGGCCGCAGGGTGAAAAACACCCTGTGTAAGGCTGGTTCCGGGCCGCAGGGACTTAGTTTGGTGCATAGAAGCTGGTCCAGGATACCCTGCGTTTCTGAAAAAAAAAAAATTTGTTAACCAGAGTCAACAGGTTTCCTGCCTTGGAAAAAGGGATAAAATAACCTGCCGTGTTGTACTTTACCCAGTTGTGCTCAAGCAGAATTGCTGTTCATATTAGCATTCTGAACTATTTGGTGCTAAAGAAAGCATAATTTAAGGAAAATTGTTGTGCATGCCTTCTCATTACCAAATCTGAACTTAGTTCCTTTTGAGAGTCTTAATGTCACCAAACAGTCAATTTTTTTGATACATGATCCTTGCATGGAGGAATGAGTTTTCCTCATTTGATTCTGACTAACTATGATATTATATAATTTAAAAGTTCACTAATGTTTCTGAAGTTAATCTTTTCTTGAATATGGCCAGGTTCATTGACAGCCACGTGTGCCTACGATGTTTATTGCTTTGGGAAGGTACTACTTGAGCTGGTTACTGGAAAGCTGGGCATTAGTGCATCTAGTGATGCCCAGCTGAAGGAATTTTCAGAACAGATTATACCGTACATTAGCATCTACGACAAGGAACTTTTAATCAAAATTGTGGATCCATCTCTGATAATTGACGAAGATCTGTTGGAGGAAGTTTGGGCGATGGCCATTGTTGCGAGGTCTTGCCTCAATCCAAAGCCTTCAAGGCGCCCCATTATGAGATACATCCTTAAGGCTTTGGAAAATCCTTTGAAGGTAGTGAGGGAAGAACATTCTGGTTCTGCAAGGCTTAGAACAACATCTTCTAGATCTTGGAATGCTTCTCTATTTGGGAGTTGGCGTCACAGCTCATCTGATGTAGCAGTCATTCCAGCAACCTCTAGTGCCAGGCCAGAAGGAGGAAGTAGTTTTAAACAGTCAGGAACTTCAAATTCACAGGGTAGTGGCCAAAATGGTAGCGGCAACCATTCATCTTCAATGAGACGGCATTCTAGAGAGATTTTCCCTGAACCATCTGATGAACAAGATGTAGAGAGACAGACTTAAAATTAGCACATATGTTTATTTTTCTTAATTCTTTGTCAATAATACAGCAGCCTTCCCATTTGAATGCCTGCTAGTTCGTGCCCCCAGTGCGCTGTCTCTGGTTTTTTTGAGTTGATTGAGGTCTCAAGCCCTTTTGGTATATTTGGGGTGTTGAAGGTGCATATCTACTTCCACAGGAAACGATTATCAAAAGTTTTGTTGTGGAGCAGCAATGTTTACATCATGATTAATTGGATAGACAAGATTTGAGAAGAGTCAGGAGGCAAGGGGGTGCTTGTGGGGATTATTATGGTCATTTTATGTTTCGACAGCTTGTTTGTAGCTACAACAAGCTCCCATTTTTATCTTTAATTGATCTTTGTTCATGGCTTCTTCTTTTTTTGGTGCAATGC
>Ga0325403_1004772_pt1 | contig 12649 bp, 10 predicted proteins | sample PopdelMetagenome_19_FD_205665 | JGI IMG/M metagenome (GOLD analysis project Ga0325403, IMG submission 205665) | Populus deltoides microbial communities from Bellville, Georgia, United States - Xylem-PdKOR-R4 | ecosystem: Host-associated > Plants > Phyllosphere > Stem > Wood/Secondary xylem...
TAAAAGAAGCTCACATTCAATGTCTAGCAATTTTGTAGTTTCCATACATGTGAATTAATAATAAGCATTGCCTCCTACTTGTTTTAACATTACAATTTGACCATTTTTTAGAACTAAAATAGAATTGATATACTGATTTAATTGTATTTTCAACAAGACAAAATATAATTGACCTTAAATTAAAACAGACAGTTAAAAATAAACTTTAAATATGTCACTTTATATTTTTATTAATATCAGCTACCATTATTACTTCCTCTCAATTTTGTCAAAGGTAACAACATAAATAAAAATTGTTTTTCTTAACCCATATCAAAAACATAAAATAATAAAAATCATCACAAATATCAGATGTCTAAAAAATCAATAGATATAAAAAGAGAAAATACAAAAGGTTTTTAAACAAGTATACCTTTTAATTTCAGCTAATTAACACAACCGATGTTATTAATTAACCGGAGAATAAGAGAAGGGTGAGGCAAAATACAATATTTTAAAATTTATAAATTTCTTTCCTTTTACTTTAAAAAAAAAATAAATTGTTGACCAACAACTATAAAAAATAGCCGTTGGCCAACAATCATTTTCTTTTACCATTTTTACATAGAAATGTAGAAATGATTCTTCAAATGATGAATAACTATTTTAGCTATTTATTTAACTGAACCGTTGGAGTGAATAAAAACAAAAACAAAAGCTAAAAGGATAATTTTTTAAATTTATCTTTTTATTTAGCTCTTTTGTTGGAAATGCTCTCACTATTTAATTATTTTTTTAATTTTTAGTTTTAAATTAAATTTTTAGTGGTTTTTACCCTATTATAAATAAATTTTAAAAAATAAAAAATATCTTGATAATTTTTAAAATAAAAAATATTTTAAAAAATAAATAACATAATTTACTTAAAAAAAAGAAAGAAAGAAGGAACCAAAGGACGAGGGTGCCGGGACCAAAACAGACTCGACTCATGGCATCGTCATCTCCAAAGAACCAACTCTCTTCTTCTTCTGAAACCCTAAACCTCCCGACCGAAACTTCCCTTACCCAGACCAATCCAATGAACACCCAAGATTCACCCATCCCCCCTGAGCAACAAATCCAGCCGTCCAACAACCAAGATGACACCGCCACCACAACTGGGGAGAAGCGAAAGCGAGAGAAGACGACAACAACAACGACAGAAGCAGAAGCAGAAGCAGAAACAGAAACAGAAACAGACCCTTCACTCAATCCATTCCATAAAACCTCGCTCTGTTCCTACTTCAGGCGGCACATGGGGGCCTCCTGTAGCCACGGCAGTGCGTGTAAATACGCGCACGGCGAAGAGGAGTTGAGGCCCCGCCCGGATAACACCTGGGATCCTACCTCGGAGCGTGCCAAGAAAGCTATCAAGCTGGACACCACCAATAATAATGATAGTAAGGAAGAAGATGAAGATGAGGAGATCATGATGACTGATATTGCTGCTGACGGTGATGGTGATGGGGGTTGTTTGGATACTGGGCTTAGTAAATGCTTGGTGCATTTGCCCCGCAAGTGGCTTTCTGATCATTTGAGGAAGTTTCTAAGTGATCAAGTGCGTTTTTTTCAAATTTTTTTGTTCTTATTAAGTTTTGTGGTTTTCCTAATAATCTACTGTTATCTGTGGTATGTCATTATCAAATATAACTAGGAATTATTTCAAGCTTTCATTACAACGTCTCTGTTTTTTCAGGGGATTCTTTTCAAATCTGCTAAGAAAAAGAAAGGCATGTCCGTGGGTTTCCTAAGTTTCGAGGATGCTGAGCAATTGAAAAAAGCAATCGAGGTACTCCAAATATTATATATACCCCATGAACTCAAAATAAGTAGCTAGCACTCTGTAGTGGTTGGTATCTGAAAACTTGAACGTGGTAGGAGCTGGAAGGAAGATCTATTGGAAACAAGAATATAAAGGTTGCCGATGTCATTCCCCGACAATTTGAGCAGAAAATCAAATCAGCAATGGCTGCCCCTCAAAACATTCCGCAGACAATGGAACCTGCATTGGATGGAGAAAATGCTGGGATCTCTAGACCTTCAGATGCTATTGGGGATGGTGATGGGAATAATGACAATTCAACACAAGATGGTTCAAGCTCTCAGGCCAAATGTGCCCGTGATGTCGCAACACCTCTTGCTCATATGCCTTATGATGATCAGTTGGAGCACAAGAAGAACTCTATCATGCAAATGCTCAAAAAACTTGTTAGGAACACTTTTTCTGCTTCACTTTATATTTGTAAAATACTATATGCTGCAATGTGGCGCCTGAGCAAACTAAACTGCTACATTTTTTTTTGGAACAGACAAGAAATGCACGCAAAGCTTGTCCTAATGGAGTTTCTCTTCCAGAATGGATTCTCAGATCTAGAGAAATAGGTATTGTTTTCCTTTCAATCTTTGCATATATTATCACTCCAGGAGAATTACTTTCTTTCTTACAACAATGTTGGTCTGAAAGCTCATGGAAGGAACAAAGGGTTTCCTCATGAAATAATAAGACTCCCATATATGTCATAACATTTTTACTAACTGTCTGTATTTACTTCTCATTCCACTTCAAGGCTGCACGAGATTCTTATGGATTCTCACGGCTGTTTTTTTTTCCCCTGATCCGTGCAGGTGGTCTTCCATGTGAACTAGAGGGTATACTTGAATCACCACTTAGAAATGGATATCGTAATAAATGCGAGTTTTCTGTTGGATATTCTCTTCAAGGAAAACCTACTGTGGGTTTTATGCTAGGAAACTTTAGGTATTTCATATTCACTTGTTTTTTATGTACTTGTTGGCATGGGAATTGTTTCGAAAATGCTAATATTTGTTTTCCAGGGAAGGTGTGACAGCTGTAGAAGAACCTCTTGGCTGCCCCAATGTTTCTAGTGTTGCCTGCAAGTATGCGTCAATCTTTCAGGAATTTTTGCAACAATCTGGCTTGCCAATTTGGAATAGATTTAAGAATACTGGATTCTGGCGTCAATTAACGGTACGTGTTGCAGAGCATGTAGAGGCAATGGAAGAAGTTCAACTAATAGCATTGCTGCTGCTTCCTTCCTGTTGCTCTCCTGCAACTCCGTTAAACTTTGTAATCTTGTGTTGAATTATGTCTGAAAATAAAGTTCATTTGTCTCATCTAGCATTCTATATCTTAATATGTCTTATAAGGTTCGAGAAGGAAGATTACCAAGGAAAGCTGCTGATATTGCAATTCCCGAGGCCCACATATCAGAGGTCATGCTTATTGTTCAGGTTTGTATTTAAAGATTTTTTGTAAGTGTTTCTTTGTTAAATTGATAATATGTCTTGATGAAGGACAGACAGCATAACAAAGTTTCGTTCACTTTGGTATACTTTTCACAAATCAAATGATCGAATTCAAGTTTTCTTTGTCAATTGGAAATGCTTCTTTGCATAGAACGTTGGGTTACTGTTTACAATTTTTTTCCGGTTATTTGATTACTTAGGTCTCCTCTTTGGGCTTTGATGATGACATGATAACCATTGAACTAAGGGGGTTGGCTCATGCATTTACCACTGGAGCTGCTGGAAGTGCTCCACCTTTGCCTTTAACAGCTTTGGTTATTCAGGTACCAGTTCATTGCAGTGTTCATTATTTTTCCTGAGCTGAACTTGATGAACAGCTGTCTGCACTGAAAATCAGTGTGGTTGTCAGCAGCTTCTGTGTTTCCGTCTCATTATCTCACATAATTGAATTGACCAAAACATAACCCATAAAAACAGAAACTTATCACAATATTCTGTGTGATCAACCAAATAATACTGTATAGTTTCTGATAGATCTTGCTATCATCTGGAGATGACAATGGCGTTACTTGCGTTAAAAGAACAGTTGATTTATTTAGTTCTGTTTTGCTAATTGCTTTAATTCGTGCAGACTAGTTCTTATATACTATGTACATCTATGTCCTTGTATTGATTAAAATACTCTACGTTTCTTTGTGTAATTCATATAAAATTTGGCAAGGGACTGTATATGGAAGCATATATAGTTGAAGCATGATTGATTGGGATAGATTGAGGTCAGAGAACAATGGAGAGGTTGTAGATTTAGGTCCCTTGTCAGTGGCGTAACCAAGATTTTCTTCATCAAGTTTAATTTATAATTACTGTCTTTTAAAAAATTATATTGATTATTTTCATACTAATACTACTTCATTGAATGATAAAGTAGAATGAAACAAACGGATGAATTTAATTGTTCTTGTTTTTTTAGTTTAGTAGTAGAAATTATATTAATGATATATTTATAAAGCACATGCACATGTTAAATTTTGTTAATTTGGATGAGACATTCTGAGAATACCTATAAAAAATTATACATAAGGATAGACTTGAGCTTTTTTCTATTTAAATAAATTTAATTAATAATAAATAAATAAATCAATAAAATACAAAATATTTAAAAATTAAATTACCAAACTTATTAGACCTTATAGGCTTATATTGTTAATGGAGATTAAAATACTGAAAATTTGATAGAAAGGAAGAGAGGCTTGAATTCTTGAAATAACATAAGAATTAAAGGAGATAAAATAAGTTGTTATTTTTAATGGATCGAGGAAAGAGAATTGACAACAAAGAAAAAGAGTTTTGCCTCACTCAGAAAGAAAGTTAGAAAAGAAGAAATTTTAGAGTTCTTGGAATTTAAAAAGTGAGGGAAAAAAAAGGCCGTGTCCACCTTTTCAAGGAATTCATGGATCTATGGAAGAATGGGAAAGTGGGAGTTGGAATGTGGCTCAACTGACCCCCTCAAATGTATGTGGCCTTGCCAATGGCCTTTGTTATCCCGCATCATCTTTACTTTATATGTGTTTTTAGGCAATATGGTCTTTGCATGGTCTGAATAGGCAGCCCATAACTGTTCCAGTTGGGCCTGACCATTTAGTGGGTTATTTGGAAATCAGAAAGCATAAAATTTGACTAGTAAAGTCGCATGGGATTGGATTCATCATGAACATATATTAAATGCTGCATTACTGAGTTGAATATGTTAGGATTGGATAACAAAATGGGCTTGCTCTGTGGGTTGGTTCATGGTTGTTGGAATTATACGATTCAAGCATCAATCTTTTCTATTAGGTGCATGAATTGACATGTACAAGAATCATGAATCGCACAATTCGTGTTGAATTGTATTGAATTGGAAGTATTGTACGATTGTTTTAGTTCTCCCCCCACAAAAAGAAAAAAGAAAACATATGGAAATTAGGGAATTCCAGTATTTGGGAGAAAAAAATAAAGAGATGAAGGAGTTGCAAACTGAATCATAATGATTTTCTTTTTGTATTTGATAAATATACCCTTTGAAAGGTATTTTAAACTTGTTACTGAATCTCATGATTCATGATTCAAAAAATGAGCTTTACGATTTACAAGTCAATCTCAATTTGACAAACATGGGTCAATTCCTTAAATTCTAGCTGCAGCTGGAGAATTTTACTATGATAATGCTCTCTTTATTTGTATGATTGTTTTGTATGTTTTTTTGGATATACTTGATGCTTTAAACCTTGCTGCAAAATCTGGATGTACTATATTTTCCCTTAGGTTCATGATCCCATAATTCGCTCTCTAAATCCTTAAATGTTGACTGTTTCATTTTAGGATCACCAAGGACTATCAAATGTTGCACCAGCTGATGCTCCATTGCGCACGCTACTCCTTCCAAATGCAAATGGTGGTTCCGAGGTTCAAGCAACCAGTAATGTTGCTGAAGCAAGAATTCATGATTATATAAGTAATCTTCGGTTCTCTATATCACCAACAGCTTTTTTCCAGGTGAGGAACTCGTATTTCTTATCTTTCTTGGATAGTGAAGTTGAATTTCTTCTTAGCAATCACGTTGCAGGTTAACACCCTTGCTGCAGAGAAACTATACTCTCTTGCTGGGGATTGGGCTGGTCTGGGTCCGGATAGCTTGCTATTTGATATATGCTGTGGGACAGGAACAATTGGCCTCACTTTAGCAGATCGTGTTGGTATGGTAATAATCGTATGCCTTTCTTTGTACGCTTTCTTGTTTTAAAGTAGCCACACTGTGATTGGGATTTTTTATCATTCACTGGCCTGTTGCACATATAACTGCAGTTTTTTTAAATATAATCTTTTTTAAAAGCACTGGACTTCCGGAGGCCTTTTGAAGTTGTTATAAGTGGGTACATTATGTCCATTATACTTAGAAATTAGTAGATTTGTCTCTCCCTCCCTCTCCCCCTCTCTTATTTTCTTAACCCTTCTCTCTGTGATAAATATGCGACTGAGCTTATTTTCATGTTGAAATTTCTCCAGGTTGTTGGCATTGAAATGAATGCTTCTGCAGTTTCAGATGCTCATCGGAATGCTGAAATTAATGGCATAAAAAACTGTAGATTTGTTTGTGCAAAGGTGACATTTGGTTTTATCCTTTTTGACTTGGTTACTATATGTAACACCAATTAGATGGCCTTTATCAAGATAATAAAGTCCAATTTCTTAACGTCTTCTTTCAATCACTTAATTATCATTTCCACTAATGGTGAGGTAACAGGCAGAGGATGTGATAGGGTCTTTATTGAAGGAGTATCTAGATGTGCCTCAGAAAGAAGGTGAACAGCTGAATGCATCTGAAATCAGGGATAAAGAAATAGCAATTGTTGAAGTTAACAATGCTCCCATGGATGATGTCCTAGACTCTAGCAAGAACCCAATCCATGATCTTGGAAATGGTGAAGGTGCTTCTGGGCATTCAGAAAATGATGGACAAGAAATCCAAAGTCAACTTCAGAAGAGTTGCACATCAAAAGAAGGGAGTTCTTCAATGTTGCATTTTAAAAATGTTGTTGCCATTGTTGATCCTCCCCGTGGCGGGCTGCATCCCACTGTGAGTGTTGTCTCCTTATGTTATGCATGTGATTGTCTTTGTACCAAAAATTTTCCTTCTGTCAAATGGCAAAACCTATTTATTCTCTCTGTCATTCTAAGTTTGCCAACTTAGCTCATACTATTGAGTCAATTTAACCTCATATTATAGAGTTGCAGTCAACAAGGTCAGTTGAGCTAACTAGCAAGATTTTGAAGGATAACTATCTATATGCTAATGAGCATATAATTGGGGCTATCTACTTGATCTTCGACTAAAAAAAATGTAAATGGAATTTTTTTTTTGTTGATTGACAAACAAATAACATTTTACTTTGCCTTCATTAATTTAAGCTACTTCATATTTAAACACATTTCTTGCATATGTAATCATAAAATATGATGGTTGCATAAATATATGTCTATGTAAATCTATATTATCTTTGAATAACATAAAATTATCAGCTAATTTTGTAATAGAGATAAATAAAAAGTAAAATGACATACAATTCTTTTTTCTAGCATTTCCTTTACTTGATAACTAAAAGAATGATATCAAAAATAATTTTAACTGAAATGAAGATTTCTATCTTTGTTTTAACTGTACATATCATGGATAAATTGCAAAGCTAGCATTGCAACTTAGAAAAAGCCTTTAGCTATCAATTAATCTCTTACAAGTTTTATTTTGTTAAAAAATGAATTTATATAAACATGCATATGAGATTAGTCAATATCATATGTAACATATTAATGAATATTTTTAAAAAATAAATAAATGGATAACGATCAAATAGATAGTTCCCTATCAATATGTTCATTAACAAACCAGTCCTCAACCTTCAAAATTTTGCTAATTGGCCGTATTTGACTAGAATTGTATTATAAGGGGTTCACATGACTCGATTAGTAACATAGGGGCTAAACTGATTGATTGGGGATAACATAGAGGGGAAACTTTTGGTTTAGCCTTGTCCAAATTGGCATGGTGGTTATTCTATTCGTTAATCATTTGAAACTGAATTGCAGAGTTCAGTCAGTTATGTTCCCTATATTACTGGCTTGAGGTTTCATGTTAAGCTATACCCTTGTTTAAGTTTTTTTGGCTTCTATTTTCTTGAGCACCTTCACTAATGGTGTGAACTACAGTAGGTGCCTTTTACTCATTGGCCCCTTGTTTTTTCATGATTATTTCACATGGAATTTTAACTTTTGTGGGATGTGCACTGTTTTTATGCCTTCCCTAACAGCTTTGACCCAGCCAAAGGGTATTATTCTGGCTATGGTACTGGAAAAGCAGCGCTTCTTGTTCTGCTGCTTGAGAAGGGTTGTTATTGGGTTTTTATATGATAATGAAACTTAGGTTTATGAAAGCGTAGGGCATGCTGCATTTTCACAATATGCATATTACATTAATTGAACTAGTTCAGTGATTAAAATATAAGTGTATTAATAGATTGGCAAATCAATGTTGAAATTGGTCATGCTGCATACTTCCCGCTGAATCCACCTTTTCCTTTTCAAATGCTGTTCCTAATTGTTTGATGATAATATATGCTTATGATGGAAGTGTTCAAAACATAGTAACTGCATCAATTGCAAATGAGTATTTGCATGCTCACAGCATTTATGACTATTTAATTTGGAAGTTATTCTCTCATAATTTCCTTCACATCTGTCTTTGAGTTGAATGGTGCCCTTGCAAGTATTCAGAATATCTGTTTGATCACCAAGTTGATAAATATGTCATTCAAAGCATTACTGATGGCTGTTTGGTCAAAATGCAGGTGATTAAAGTTCTGAGAACTCATTCACGTGTACGGAGACTTGTGTTAGTGCCACACCCTGCTTCCTTTAACACACATACATATACTTTCGTGAAAGTTTGACTTACCTTGTTGGGTGTTTTGTAGTTACATTTCTTGCAATCCTGAAACCTTAGTGGCCAATGCTATTGAGCTCTGCACCCCTTCTTCTGAGAAAGTTGAAAAAGGGAATAGAAACAGAGCATGGAGGAAGATGAGCAGCGCTGGTTTGGCACGGCACAGAGTCAAGTCTATGCCCATTTCAGAGCCTTTCCGACCTGTAAAATCCGTGGCTGTTGATCTTTTCCCACATACCCCACATTGCGAAATGGTGATGCTTCTGGAGAGGTAAGTAGACCTTCTGAATGTCGGACAGTTGATTGTATGGCAAACCCTAACAGAATCGATAAAAGGCCCTGTTGAGTCCTGTTGCGAACCGAGATTTTGGTAGATTCCTTCTGATTGTTCCAATTTTTGGTCAATTTTGTCAGTCATTGTTCTACTTGTTTAGGTTTTTATGATGTAATTTGGAGTAAAAACGAATGTTCTTCATCCTCATAATGTACTCTTTTCCCTGCGGAATTTTTTTACCAGCAACAATTAAAGATCGCAAAAGTTGCATTACTGTTACACGAAGCCTTGTTTAAACATTTTGTTTTGATTATTGGTCTGGAAAGCCATTATTGGCCTTCATTTTCCTTTTATAGTACTGATTGTTTTAGTTGTGATTTTCTCTTATGATGAAAATTGTATATCTTATTCACCTTGTTCATGGAAATCTTCTAAACTGGGATTCCAATAGGAACATGTCAAGGATCTTTCCAAATAGAAATGGATGTGAAAACACGAGGTAAGGTTTTGTATGGAGTATACGTCAGCCTACCCATTTTGCCTTCCAACAAGAGAATATAGTGGATGACAGGTGCAAGGAGACTTGAGAGTCAACCCCAGTTGGAAATTGCAGGCCGCTTTCAAGCCATTCACGAATATGGTTTTGGTGGGCCAAAACATAATTGTTGATAAGATTTTCTTTTATGCAAATTAATTATGTTATATAGTTTATCTGATACCACAAAATAATAATAATAATGGTCGGACTCGGAACCAAAAATTTGGCTTGGGTTTCTGTCCATTCTAATACCGCGGGATGCACGATCACCTGGCCCACCCTACTCCATACGAATTTGTTTCACACGGTCCGCGAGACTGGCAATTGAGGATTTGGGATTTTACCAATATCCTGTCCATGTATCTTTTTTCTTTTTTCTTTTTCTTTTGAACAATAAAAAATATTTTCAAACCAATTTGTGTCTTGTATCCAACCTATTTATTGAGTTTTCAAATATTTATTCTGATATCTATCATTACAATATCATTTAATATTTAATATAAAATAAAAAATATAACCATATTTAAAACAAGTATATGAATTAAATAGAAAAATTATAAATGTTATACACATATATTTAAGTACAGTTATGGATCAAGATTTATCTATATTTTTTAATATTTAATAGAAAGATATTTATTTTTGGTACAAGCCTATAATGAGTTTCAAGAATAGTCATGGGCCTAATTATTGGACCCTTATTGAGCACCTTTTGGGCTCAGATAACACACTTGAGTCTAGGTGTTGGGTGAGCACCCAGGACCTTGTGGGCTCGAGCTACATACCCGAGCCTAGGTGTTGGACTTTATGGGGGGACCTGAGCCTAACACCCTTTATGCTCGGGTTGTGCACCTGAGCTCAAGTGCTAGGCGAGCACCTATTACCTTTTAGGCTCAGGTTGTGTGCTCGAGCCCAGCTGCTAGGCATGTGCCCAATCCCTGTGGGCCCTAGCCTCAATCTCGAGCTCAATAACATGACATAATGTTCATAGACCCAACGAGTGTCTTAAGCCCAATTATTTTTTCCTTCATTAATGCACGTGGAAGAGATATCCTCCTTCATCAATGTAAGTGTAAGAGATTTTTATCTCTCATTAATGTTATCAGGATAAAATGATTTTCCAGCTCTTCAACTAAAAAAAAAAAAAAACAAGGTTCATGAGCTCTAAATACCCCTTGAACTACCAACATGTTTAATATTTTACATTAAAAAATATATCTATCTCAACCTAAAAATAACCTTATTTTTAGAATTTAATGCTCTCTAGCATATTTATTACTCTTTTTTCTCTATAAAATTACCGACTTTACCATCTAAAAGTCTTTAAATGTTCTAAAAGAGGATTTTTTTTAGGTATTTAGAGGCACTTATCAAGAAATAATTTCCATTACTTTGAAGGAGTTATTTAAATGAACATTTAATTAACCCATAAACCAATAATCAAAAAACCTTATTTCTAAGCATATTGGATTTTGGAATATCATCAATTGGCATCGTTTATGGGAAAACAATAAAAAAAAGCCATCAAATTTCTTTCTATAATTTGTTTTTGACATTTCTAGATCATTCCATGACAGATAATCAAGACACATCTAGACCTGGACACATAACAAATCTACTTGTTATCGCGAGTACTTCTACCCAGCCAGACTTTCAATAACTCATTAATCAAGTACAACTCATGACTCAAGCGATGTTAGCTATTCAGGAGAAGAATTGAGCTTTGTTGCCATAACAAGTCTCAACACCCTTGACAAAACCAGAGGTCCTGATGACACCGTAATAGGCTATTCCCAGCACCCATAAAAAATTACACTACTATAAGGAGTCTGGGCAAAACAACATTCGAGACAATGTCTTACCATAATGTTCATAAAGTCCCATGAGGAATCACTCTCATCACCATGATACCTTTGCACAAAATGGGTATTTGAGGTGTGCTCTTTCTCATTATCATGGGTGAATAATAATTGCCAATCCCATCATTCCATATCAGAATACTCAAGCTCCCTAAAGCCGAGTAGACAAAGGATCAAAATGAGGTTAACCTTTGAGAATATCCAAGAAGATGAATATAGCCCTCATCAAGTGCGGGGATGACTATATCATAACCAATAAGCTTTCTTAAGGTGAATCAAGTTATGGAGAATCAAATATAGGTGGAAGAGGTAAGTGAGTTGCGACATGAACCTCTACTTTTATAAGGATAGTCAACCCGAGGGACCTCTTAGGTGGAATCATTCCCCTATTCAGAACTTGAGCTCAAGAAACAATAGGAAAAAGCCATCCTATGACCGGTTGCCATATTTTGAGAGGTTTTCCACTCCCTTGAACACCACTATCATTGAAGTATATATCATTATTAAGAGTAAAGAATTTGTTTATTATTATCCTCCACCAATGAAAGTCACTCCCTATATATGCACCTCCAATAAGTATTACATGTTCCATCAAGGTAGGAGACATGATACCGAACAATGCTATGCCTTGAATAAAGAGATTGAATGGTTAATAACCAAACACTATATCCAAAAGATTGTAAAGATAGATACCCATATTGAATCAGGTAGAGAAGAGTCTAGTCAACCCAACCAAGTATTGTTAGAGATCAATGTGATTTTGGGTGGATCCTCGATAAGAGGTGATAGTGGAAGTCGAAAAAAGAAATATAGGAAACAAGTCCTTACAAATGTGTGACATGAACTTATCATATTTACCCTAGAAGACGGGGATGGGGTAACTTTTACACTTGAAGATGCTCTAGTCATCTCAATTATCTTGGCAAATCACCTTATCTATAGGATATTAATGGACGATGGTAATGTGATCAATATTCTCTTTAGCGACGTGATGACACAAATGGGAATTGATCCCTCAAGATTAACTCTTGTAAAGACTCCATTTATTGGGATTGCAGGTCTAAGCATGTTGGTGAAGGGCATATTGAAGATCCTTGTCACTAACGGTACTTATTCCAAATATCTAACTCTCCAACAGACCTCATGGTCATTGACATGAGTCTGGCTTATAACACCATCCTAGAAAAACCTCTTTTACACCAAATCAACGCATTTAT
>Ga0325403_1004773_pt1 | contig 12649 bp, 15 predicted proteins | sample PopdelMetagenome_19_FD_205665 | JGI IMG/M metagenome (GOLD analysis project Ga0325403, IMG submission 205665) | Populus deltoides microbial communities from Bellville, Georgia, United States - Xylem-PdKOR-R4 | ecosystem: Host-associated > Plants > Phyllosphere > Stem > Wood/Secondary xylem...
ACTTATAATTTTTATTATGTAAGAAAAAACATTTCAAAATAGTCTGTATACTCAAGCTTTTTTATTTTTTGAGAAAAAAATATTATGACCCGCTACGGAGCACAAATCAAATCAAATTTTTAGTTGCCCTCTAATTAATTCTTTTTTCACCTTTAATTTTTTAGATCCTTTTGTGTAATTGATTTTTATTTTTGATTTCATCTTTCAATATTTAATTTGTTGGAGATTCTGCTTCATATGATCTTATCGCTCTGCATTTGTTTTTTTTTTTAATATTAGTTTTGTAATTATCTTCAATTTCTTTTCTATAAATTTAGTTCTTTCCTGTAATTCAGGTCATAGGTTTTGCATATCTTTTTTTCATATAATTTTTTTATAGAGTTGTTTGGTTAGTGTTTGGTTTTTCAAAATGTTATCCTAATTCATCTAGAATTTTTTGGGGGTTTTATACAAACGAGGTTTATTTTTTAAAATAAAAAATATTTATTTTTAAAAAATATTTGTTGATGTATTTTTGCCTTGCATAATATTTTTTTAGGGCATGAGTTTATTTAATCAATTTTATTTGTGTTTATCTTTTATGCCATGAGTTTTTTAAGTTGTGGATTTATCTTTTATTAATTTTATTAAATAAGTGTATTAAACACAATAATGTGAATGTCTCATTTTGTGTGGTTAAATATCTTGATTTACATATATTTTTTAATTTTATTAATTTTTTTTGGTTATTGTTAATGATTTTTTATTTATTTATATAAATAATTATTAATTTATTTAATGAGATATTTACATAAATTTTTTAATTTTTAATTTTTTTATGTTAAAAAAAAATCTACATAGCGAATATTTTTTTTTAAAAAAAATCATAACATGTGGCAAAGAGCGGCTTAAATGGCTATTCCTGTCCCATTTGTTGAAACTTCACGGCCTCGAAGATGATATTTGAAACAAGATCAGCCATTCATATATGCTATGAATCAATAATTCAGTACTTTCATTTTCTTGTAGAATAGTTGGCTATAATTACATGTCCGGGAATCATTCAAACAAAGCATGAACACTAGCTTAGCAACACCAAATTTTAGCTATGAAGAAAGCAGAGTTAGTGTTCATCCCTTTACCTGCCATGGGCCATATTATAGCAGCAGTAGAGATTGCCAAGCTTATTGTTGAACGTGATGATCGAATTTCCACAAGCATCCTCGTAACGAGGCCAACTCTTAAATCCACTGTCATAACTCAATTCTAGGTTATTTTTTAAAAATATATTTTTTTTCAAAATAAAAATAAAATAATAAAATAAAAGGCTAGCAACATGGAGAAAGCAGGCCGGGAAATCAAGCTGCAATTTTTGGAGGAAATTCAAGGCCTAATTGTACCCCATTATGCCCAAAAATGGAGACAAATTGCAAATTCAATGTTAAATTAAATGATTATTGGACGAATTTGCATAAACATTAAGTCCAATGACATAATTAACTTTTTAATAGGCCAATTTGATTTAATAATGGGCCAAATTAAATTTTAATTATGTTTAAGAATTAATTTGGGTCCAATTGAAGGATTTAATTAAGTGCAAGGACTTAATTATACTTTAAATGGGTCAAATTAATTTTCTTTGAGGCTTAATTGGTGAAAAATTAAGTTTAGGAGCCTAATTTAGGCTTAATTGAGGAGATTGAAATTTTAAGAGATCAAATTTAATTTTTACCAAGTTAATTGATTGAAATCAGGGGCCAAATTGTAAGCAAATTGAAGTTTTGGGGTCAATTAGGGGCTAGATTGAAGAAATTTGCATCCAAGGACCAATCTGCAAAAGGCGCCACAATTGAGGGGCTTCATTGACCAAAACCGGGGGTGGCATTGAAGAAATTGAAAGTTTGATGGTCAATTAGGGGTTTAATTGACAAAATTTGAGACCAAGGACCATATTGCGAAAGGTGCGTAACTTCAGGGTTCCAATTGAAGGTCATCAGGGGCTTAATTGAAAATGTTTAGGGTCAATTAGGAGTTCAATTGAAAGCAATTGAAATCGGAAGGACTGAAATGAACGTTGGCCAAAACAGAATCCTGAACACTATTCATATCTTTTTCTTTTTTCCTGGAAAAAACTGGTCCAGTCATCTTCTTTGCAGTTGCATTTAATGCACCTTATTGCTACCCAATTTTTGACCCATATTTTGATAAATTTTCAGAAAAAAATCAAAAAAAGGCAAAAAAACAATGAAAACCCCCAAAAATGCATTTTTGATATATTTGCATCGTTTTAGCATTTTCAACGTTATCTCAAAAGAATTTAAATTTTCAAAGGTATTTGGAACGCGTTCAACTTTTAACGCGTAAATTTTATGATCACTGATTTTCCTTGTTGAGTTGACGTTGATATTGCTCGCTTTCAAAAATACAAAAAAATAAGAAAAATCAAAATTTACAAAAAAAAAGGAAAAGAAAAGTAAAGGAAAAGTTGAGGGATTAGTTTGAAAACCTAGCAAAACTTTTCCTATAAATACTAAGGTACAGTGAACACAAAGGAGGGGGAGAAAAATTAATTCACGGGAGGATTACAGGGGGAACAGTAAAAAAAAAACCCTAAAAATAGAGCTATCACTATCTTCTCTATTTTTTGAGAAAAAAAAAAAGCCGCCGCCCCCTCCCTGGATCAAAAACCAGAGAAAACCCTCGGGAGGGGGGGCTTTTTGATTTTTTGGTTTCTTCTCCTTTCAGCAGGGGAAGTCTTCTCTCCTTTCAAAAAAAAATAGAAACAAACCAAAGCCCCCATTTTTTCCTCTTTCCCTGTTGAACCGGCTGGCCCCTCTCCCTTTGAAACCAAAAACTTGAGCCGCTTGCACACAGAGCCTTCCTTTGACAAAGAGCAAAGGAGCCATTCCCCTCTCTTGGAGCAAAAACAGAGAGAATCAGGGGCGGCCGCAAGCCTCCCTGTCTCTGTTCACAAAGGCCAAACCGGGGCAGGCCCCCCCCTCCTTCATCAAAAATTTTCTCTTATTCTCGCCAGCCAGGAGCAAGGCTCCCTCTTCCCCACAGAAGGAAGAGGCCGCCGTGCCCCCCCTTTTATCAAAAACAGAGAACCCTCTCTTCCCTCTCAGTTGTAGGTGCAACACGCAACCGGACAGAGACCCAGCTCTCTCTCTTTCCCTCTATAAGCCTCCTGGACGGCAGCAGGAAGCCTAAGCACGGCTGCTACCAACGGGGGTGAAGACCATCAGCCAGACCGGCCTCCACCGAGACCTCCCAGCCTCCACAGACCAGCCAAGACAACCCTCGATCTCGTCATCTCATTCAACCGGTCGGCAGCAGACTCAGCTCTCGCCGGCCAGCCTTCCACTGCAGCGGAGACACTGCAACACCGCCTGCCTGCAGACCGGACGGAAACCCAAAGACCAGCAGCCTCTTGGTCCCACCGCCAGCCACCTGAAGCGAAGGAGAAGAAGACAGAAACCAAGGAAGGATCTGCGGTGAAACAGATCTGAAAAAGAAAGGGTGGGGAGGCAGATCTAAAAAAGAACTGGAAACGTTGCTTGTGTTTTTCTTGTTTGCAGGTCATTGCCGGCGAGGAAAGGAAGAAGGGAGGAAGCCCTTGTGGATCTCCCACGCTGTCTGGATTTGTTGCGGTGGTTCACGCGCCGCCCGCCACTGTTCAGGCGACCCAAAGGCTGCATAATACTGTTCCCGTGTTTTAGGGGGTTTCCAGCACTGTTCATGATTCTATTTGGGGGCCAATTTTGTAATTTTTGGTTTGTTTAATGTACTGTTGTTTTTATTTTATGGATTTGTAATATGTAAATGTGGGTGTATAAGAAAATCGTAATAAAAAGAGATGTGTGTGTGTGGGTGTTTGTATTTTTATTTATGTTATTAAATTGTAAAAATAAAAAAGAATAAAAAGAGTTAATTGTTTAATTTGAATATGGTTAAATATTTCAAGGATAAATAAAATTATGTTATATTTTTCATGAAAATGTAAGAACATTCTACATATATTTTGGGATTTAATAACTCATTTATTAAAACCTTGGAATTTGATTAATATTTCAAATTTTCAAATCATATCAAACCATAAAGCAGCTTACTTTAGGTAGGGTGTGCTAGGGGTGCTAATACTTTTTCTAGCTACAATCAGTTCCTTACCCTCTAATCTTTGACAAAGACCAGTAAATCTGGATTTCCTAGTAACCCTTTATTAAATACTAGGTGGCGACTCTCAAGAACCAATCAAGCAAAATAACGAAAAATCGTCGAATCGCTGCGCGAGGGACGTGTGATAGACCTAACATCCACAAAATTTGTCAAAACACGCACGAAACTGATCACCAAACATCCCTATATGTCGGGGTATAGTATTCACCAGCTCACTGGCAAATAACCGGACGTGGCACCACCCCAAAGAGGCCAGCTCAGGCAGCCTGTAGCTGCAGATTTGACAATTTGACAGTGCACTATGCCTACTTTAAGCCAACGGTTGGGATCCTTCCCATCTGAATCAAGGGCTGAAATGTTTCTCCATTGTAGAGAAGATTTCCCTCTTCCACTGCTTATAAATAGAGGTGGATTTGATGGCCTGAGGGAGGAGAAAATCGGGTCCAAAAATCAGAAAAAACCAGCCTCCTCCCCAGTTTTTTCTGCAGCAAGTCTCTCTCTCTACACTCTCTCTCCACCGTGCTCTCAGCGACTCCAAGCCACGCTGCCACCAGCTCGTCTTTAACCCTCTCCAGCACAATTATCCCTCTCCACCGAAAGCTCCTCCTTTTTCCTCCACGGCGGCAGCAGCCAATCAACACCACCATTTTTGTTTTCTTCCTTCTCCCGTATCGGCAGCAGCAGCAGCACCGACTCCTCCACAGACGCCGCCACCAGCTTCAGGGAGACTACCCAAACCATTTCCAACCCCACGCCAGGCCAGTGACGGCAGCTTCTTCTCCTCCGCAAGGTTGCCTCCCGCTTTGCTCCGTCATCTGCAACTGTGAAGTTGAATGCAGAACGTGAACTTACTGTTCAAGTTCTGCAATTAATATATAATATTATATTATATACTTCCTTTAAACAAAAAAAAACAAAAAATTCCAAAAAAAATTCAAAAATCCTTTGAAAAAAATTAAGATTTTCTAAAATATTTTTCTATCAATTTTGCATAATATCGGGTTGTATATTTACTTTGTAAAATACAACTCTGGTATTAAAATACCCGGTTTTCTCCGAAATATTTCAAAAAAAATAAATTTTCAAAAAAAATTTAAAATAGAAAAAAATATTTTATTGCATACGACCAAATTCTAAAATTTTTCCAAGCATATTTTTCATAAAAAAATTGCATCTTTTTCATGTTTTAAAAAACAAATCCAAAAATGAATATCGTAATCATTTTATGATTATCCATTAGGATTTGGCCAACATGTCAAAAAATCTTTTTCCAATTTTTTTTTAGGATCCAAATGTAGACTTTAATATTTGTGAGGTGCAAAATTACACGATAAAGTATACTCTCAAGTATTAAAGATACAAGGTGTAAAAATGCGATGTTAAAATTCAGACTTTAGAACGGTTAGGATTTAATCCGATAAGGTAGAGACTCTCTCATGAAGAGAGATCTGTCATGAGCCTTAGAAAAGACCAACGAATAGAAACCCGACTTAGAAAAATAAATCAAACAACAATGCAGCTTACCTTAGGTAGGGTGCACTGGGGGTGATGTGTCTTCCCCTTGCACAACCAGTCCCTTACTCAGACTCTCGCAGACCATAGGTTCCTAGTGACCATAATACTAAGTGGCGACTCTTAAACATTAATCATAATTTTATGATTAAATCCAAAAACCCTTCCCACACACAATACCCCTTATCAGGAGGCATGACAGAAAGCCTCCACCGTTGCAAGACGACGTCGCACCCCCCACGACATCCACTACCACCGAACACACGGAGTCACTCACTCCATCAACTATACCCAATCGCATGCGAGTCGTTGACTTGCCCTGTCTTGAGCACACCGTTGTACATAACACTGGTGCTAGTTGGATGGCTTCTCTAGCTGAAGCTCAGAAAAACTATGTCAAAGAATTTGTTTCGAAGATCAAGGCTCAGACAGATTTGAGCCTAAATGACTCTCCTCGACTTGCTGGGTTTGTTTTGGATACTTTCGTTTTGGGAATGAATGATTTGGCTGCAGAATTTGGTGTTCCCTGGTATGTTTTCTCGGCTTCAGGTGCAACTTTTATCACCTTGATGTTGCATCTTCAGGCCCTTCATGATGAGCAGAAAGCGGATCTACCTGAGTACAAAGACTCGGATGCTGAGTTGGAAATTCCAAGCTTGGTGAACAAGCTTCCTGCTAAGCTCCTGCCTTCTTTGGTGTTTAACAGAGAATCTCTCCCTATTTTTCTTGGTGCAGCAAGAAGGTTGAAGCACGCAAGGTGTCACAGTCCTAGACGCGAGGGCGCGCTAACGAAAACACTGCTGGGATATCGGCACCATGCATGGGCAGAGGCAAATTCGGCAGCAGTGCGTAAGGGGTGCGTGCGAACATCGGCAGAATGTTCGGCACGATTTCAGACTTGGATAGAGGGTTGTCCAAGACATGCAGTAGCACAACAAGGTTGGCAGAGAGGGCTTAGCTAACTAGCTTGAAGGTCTGTGAGGTGGTAGACCAAGGGAAGTTACCAAGGGGCAATTGGAGGCAGTTTTCGGCAGTTACTGTTTTGGTCCAAACTGACCAGTTGTATAGATCTGTCTAGGGGTGACGGTTTTTATGTAACTTCCATGTTCTCTTGAGATAAAAGAGAACTATTGAGGTGTAGCCTGCAAGCAGATTTGTGCATGGCACACACAACTAGTTTTGTGTATCCTTTGTTTCGGAATTAATAAAGGTTGGGAGTGTTTTCCTGTAAACTATGCTTGCGTTTCTGATTTGTTTACTTGTGTTCTTATTGATTGTCTATTACGTGAAAGAATTCGAGGAAAGAACTTTGGGTGTGAGAAACACCTTAGTGGTAGGCTAAACACGAGTTGGAATTGTGAGGAAGGCTGAGTCTAGTGTGGGACTAGACTGCCGCGCTGGGAGTAAAATCTTGTTGAAAATTTTATCCCCGTGTCAAGTGGTATCAGAGCAAGGTCTGTTCTGTTTTGAAGACTTGGTCCGCGAGTGAATGCCATCAGGCAACATGGAGTCGATTCGAGAGAGACTCTCTCATCTCAAAATTGTTCTTGGCCCTGTGGCTGAAAAGGAAGAGCAGTCCATGAACGAAAAACTTGCATACGCAGTTGAAATGGCTGAGAGGGTTGCGGGGCAGTATGTGGACTTTGCGGCAGATGTGAGTCGTAAGTTCAAAGATCTTGAGGGCGAGATCGCTGTTCTGAAGAAGGCAGTAGTGAACATCCCTGGGAGTGGTGGTTCATCCAAACCGAGAGTGCCTGAGCCAAAGTCGTTCGGTGGTGTAAGAAATTCCAAGGAGTTAGAAAATTTCCTTTGAGACATGGAGCAGTATTTTGGTGTGGCCAAGATTAGGGCTGACGAACAGGTTAACATCACAGCAATGTATTTGTCAGGGGACGCAAAGTTGTGGTGGAGGACTCGGATCAAAGAAGATTTGAATGCTGGACGCCCCAGGATTGAGACTTGGGATCGGTTGAAACAAGAATTGAAGGAATAGTTCTTGCCGAACAACACATCCTGGCTGGCGAGGGAAGATTTGAAGAAGCTGAAACACGACCGATCGTTGAGGGTTTATGTCAAAGAATTCAGTTCTTTGATATTGGACATAGAGAACATGTTCGAAGAAGATAGGCTTTTCAATTTTATGTCCGGTTTACAACCTTGGGCGCAGGTAGAATTACATAGGCAGAAGGTGAAAGACTTGTCCTCTGCCATCGCTGCCGCAGACAGCTTGGTCGATTTCAAGACAGTGACGCGAGATGGAACTGTTCTTGTCCCTTCAAAGTTTAAAGCCAGAGATAAGAGGGATGGGAAGAGTAAGAACAAGAAGTTTGGTGGGGGTGGATTTAAACCCTTTATTGACAAAGGAAAAACCAAGCAAGCAGAAGCGTCGACGAAAGAAGCCAAGCCAAATGCTGGGTGTTTTATATATGGAGGGCCGCATTATGCTAGGGAATGTCCTAAGAGAGAAAAATTGAATGCCATTCTGGTTAATGAAAGCGAACCTGAAGAGACAGTCACGCACGTCAACCCAATACATGTGTTGAACTTTTTGGTTGTGGTGGAGGATTCGGTGGACGAATCCAGCCCTGCCGACACTGATTTTGTGTGTCTGGATGTTTTGCGACAGGGTAAGTTGGGTGCTATGGACACTCTAATGTATGTGAAGATTAGAGTGAACGACGTGGAAATCAATGCCATGTTAGATTCGGGTGCAACGAACACATTTGTGGCTGACAGGTTGGTGACGCAGTTGGGGTTGCGGCTGAGCACTAGTCAGACGACAATGAAGGCAGTGAATGCCAAGGCGCAGCGAATAATGGGGACTGCTTATGGGGTGCCTCTGACATTGGAAAAGTGGTAGGGGAAACATGATTTGCTGGTGGTGACCCTTGACGATTTCGATTTAATTCTTGGCCTAGACTTCTTGAAAAAGGCTAAGATTGCTTTGATGCCATATTTAGGTGGGATTTTGATTGCCAGTGAGACATGCCCCAGTTTTGTGCCTTGTTACAAAGATTCGGCGGTCGAGAGCAAGAAGGGCAGTAGTAGCATGATTTCGGCCATCGCAATCAGTAAAGCCTTGAGGAAGGGTAACGAAGTATATGTGGCAGTAGCAATGGGAGGGGATTCGGGACGAAGTGACCAGGTGCCGGATGTCATTGCTAGTGTATTGGAGGAGTATGGGGATGTTATGCCTCTTGAGTTGCTGAAACAGCTTCCACCAAGAAGGGCTATGGATCACCGAATTGAACTTGTGCCAGGTGCGACACCACCGTCGCAGCCTCCATATCGTATGTCGCATAGAGACTTGGGCGAGTTGAGGAGACAGCTTGAGGAATTGATAGACGCTGGGTTTGTGCGTCCATCGAAAGCTCCATATGGTGCTCCTGTTCTATTCCAGAAGAAGACTGATGGTAGTCTTCGCATGTGTGTAGATTATCGTGCACTAAACAAGGTGATGATAAAGAACAAGTATCCGGTGCCGCTGGTGCAGGACTTAATGGACAGGCTGAGTGGAGCATCTGTCTTTACGAAACTATATTTGAGGTCTGGTTATTGGCAAGTGAGGATTGCTGAAGGGGATGAACACAATACGACTTGTGTTACGAGGTATGGGTCTTATGAATTTCTGGTTATGCCATTCGGCTTAACCAATGCTCCAGCTACGTTTTGCAACTTAATGAATGATGGATTGTATGAGTTTCTGGATGATTTTGTTGTCGTATATCTAGATGATATTGTTGTGTTCGGTAGAAGTATGAATGAGCATGTAGTGCATCTTTCTAGAGTTTTGTCCCGGCTGAGGGAGCATAAATTATTTGTTAAGAGGGAAAAATGTGAATTCGCAAGTGCTGAGATTATGTTTTTGGGACACTTGGTAACCATGGACCAAGTGCGGATGGATCCGAAGAAGGTATAAGCCATGGTAGAATGGGCAGCTCCTACGACGGTATCGGATTTGCGATCCTTTTTGGGATTGGCTAACTATTATCATCGGTTTATCAAAGATTACAACAAAGTGGCCGCTTCCCTTTCTGATCTGTTGAAGAAGAATTGGAAGTGGAACTGGACTGATGGGTGCCAATGGGCATTCGAGAAATTGAAAAGGGCTGTTACGTCAGCACCGGTGTTGAAGCTCCTTGATTTTGAGAGACCGTTTGAGGTGCACACAGATGCTTCGGATAGGGCTATTGGAGGAGTTCTGGTTCAAGAGGGACATCCAGTGGCCTTTGAGAGTTGTAAACTCAACGAGGCAGAGCAGCGGTATTCAACGCATGAAAACGAAATGACGACAGTGGTCCATTGTCTTGGTGTATGGCGGGTATACTTGTTGGGGCCGAAGTTTATTGTGAAGACAGATAATGTGGCCAACACATTCTTCAAAACACAGAAGAAGTTGTCGCAGCGGCAAGCTCGGTGCAAGAGTTCTTGGCTGAGTATGACTTCGAGTGGGAGCATAAGCCTGGGCGACACAACCAAGTTGCGAATGCACTTAGCAGGCGTTGTGTGCTTGCTACTGTTTTTTCTCTTGTGCAGGTGGAGTCGGACATGCTAGAGAGACTTCACCAAGCTGTCGAGGAGGATGCAGCTTATAAAAAGATGGCTGATCTCGTACGAGAGGGGACTGTACGAAGATACTGGCTGGAAAATGATCTCCTATATGCCAAAGGGGGTCGAGTCTACGTGCCGAAAGGGAGCTGCGAAGATTGTTGATGTCGGAGACACATGACCCGCAATGAGCAGGACATCCAGGGAGGGAAAGGATGATTGCCTTATTGTCCCAAACATACTATTAGCCGAAGATTGATGAGGATGTGGAGTTGTATGTAAGGACTTGTCTAATATGTCAGCAAGACAAGACTATACGGCAGTGAGAAGCAGGCTTGCTTCAGCCACTGCCGATTGCGGACAAGCCATGGGTTTTGGTTTCGATGGATTTCATTGTGGGGTTTCCGAAAGTAGATGACATGAATGCAGTGATGGTGGTTGTGGATAGGTTCTCCAAATATGCAGTGTTCATTGTCGCTCCATCAGTGTGTACAGCCGAAGTGGCAGCGAGGATGTTTTATCGGAATATGGTGAAATACTTTGGGGTCCCGACAGACATTGTTAGTGACCGTGATGCACGTTTCACTGGCAAGTTTTGGACAGCTTTGTTTAGTATGATGGGGACACAATTGAAGTTTTCCACGGCTAACCATCCTCAGATGGATGGGCAAACAGAAAGGATCAACGCATTGTTAGAGGAGTACTTGTGGCACAATGTGACAGCAACGCAACGGAATTGGCTAGAGTTGTTGGACAGTGCCTAATTTTGCTACAACCTCCACAAATCATCTGCGACGGAGGCAAGTCCCTTCGAGCTGGTACTTGGGGCTCAGCCCCAAAGTCCTATGGAGATTTCGGTGCAGAAATCAGGGGGAAAAAGTCCAACCGCATACCAATTTGCGATGGAAAGGCAGGAGTTGTTGGAACAAGCTCAGGACAGTTTGCGGAAGGCCAGCAAACGAATGAATAAGTATGCTGATTTGAAGAGAAAGCCACTGGAGTTTGACGTAGGTGACAAGGTGTTACTGAAATTAACACCTCAGATATGGAAGAAGATTACAGGCAGATTGGCTTAACGGGGGTTGATACCAAGGTATGACGGGCCTTTCGAAGTTAGGGAGAAAGTGGGGGCTGTTGCGTACAGGCTGATATTGCCAGAACGCATGAAACTTCACCCAACGTTTCATGTTTAGCTACTTGAGACCCTACTATGAAGATAAGGAGGACCCGGCTAGGAACAAGACACAGCGTGCTCCACCAACGGTTCGAAAGCAGTTTGACGATGACATTGTGAGGATAATGGATCATCGTAGACTTGGGCAGCATAGAAAGAACCGAAGGACTGAATTTCTAGTGAAATGGGCTAAAAACGAAGAGGTTTCGTGGGAGAAAGATACTGACTTGTGGCAGTACGAGGACAAGGAGCAGGATTACCTCACATCGATTCCGACAAGGGCGTCGGACTCTTTAGGTGGGGGTGGTTTGTCACAGTCCTAGGCGCGAGGGCACGCCAACGAAAACACTGCTGGGATATCGGCAGCATGCATTGGCAGAGGCAGCATGCATAGGCAGAGGCAAATTCAGCAGCAGTGCGTAACGGGTGCGTGCGAACATCGGCAGAATGTTTGGCACGATTTCAGACTTGGATAGAGGGCTGTCCAAGACATGCAATAGCACAACAAGGTTGGCAAAGAGGGCTCAGCTAACTAGCTTGAAGGTCTGTGAGGTGGCAGACCAAGGGAAGTTACCAAGGGGCAGTTGGAGGCAGTTTTCGGCAGTTACTGTTTTGGTCCAAACTGACCAGTTGTATAGATCTGTCTAGGGGTGACGGTTTTTATGTAACTTCCATGTTCTCTTGAGATAAAAGAGAACTATTGAGGTGTAGCCTGCAAGCAGATTTGTGCATGGCACACACAACTAGTTTTGTGTATCCTTTGTTTCGGAATTAATAAAGGTTGGGAGTGTTTTCCTGTAAACTGTGCTTGCGTTTCTGATTTGTTTACTTGTGTTCTTATTGATTGTCTATTACGTGAAAGAATTCGGGGAAAGAACTTTGGGTGTGTGAAACACCTTAGTGGTAGGCTAAACACGAGTTGGAATTGTGAAGAAGGCTGAGTCTAGTGTGGGACTAGACTGCGGCGCTGGGAGTAAAATCTTGTCGAAAATTTTATCCCCGTGTCACAAGGGGCATTTTGATAAATACATTCAAAGAGTTAGAATCGCATGCAATAAACTCTCTTTCTAAGGGTGAAATCCCTCCTGTATATCCGTTGGGACCAGTTGTGATATGTAAAGGAAACAGCTATATATGATGTGGGATCAAGTCAAATCAACGACTACAAGGACATAATGCAATGGCTTGATGATCAGCCTCCATGCTCAGTAGTGTTTCTGTGCTTCGGGAGTTGGGGAAGTTTCAGCGTTGATCAAGTGA
>Ga0325403_1004774_pt1 | contig 12648 bp, 4 predicted proteins | sample PopdelMetagenome_19_FD_205665 | JGI IMG/M metagenome (GOLD analysis project Ga0325403, IMG submission 205665) | Populus deltoides microbial communities from Bellville, Georgia, United States - Xylem-PdKOR-R4 | ecosystem: Host-associated > Plants > Phyllosphere > Stem > Wood/Secondary xylem...
TTTTTTACATGAAAAATTTAAAATGTAAATTAAAATGTTTATACAATCAAGAAATTAAATAAATCAATAACTATTTTATGTCAATAAAAAAATTGCTAACAATAATCAAGAAATAAATTGCAAAAATGAGTCATTCACTCAATTATATTTACTAAATTTATTTTTTTAAAATAAATAAAATATAAATTCATTCTAAAAAAACTCATGACTTAAACAATAAATACAAATGAAATTGACTGAATAAATCCACACCATAAAAAAAATATTACACAAGACCAAACACATTAACAAAATGTAAGAAATAAACACCTACCAATATAATGCAAAGATATATATATATATATATATATATATATATATATATATATATATATATAAGCCTCGAAGAAACTTGGAAGCCAACGCAGGTCAACAAATCAAACACATGATTTAGGATATGAAATTGGGATGACTCCATAAATAGAAACCCAAAAAAAAAATACCAACAAAAAAAATATTTGAAAAAAAAATTAGAGATGACCTAGGCTAATATTCCAGATTTATGATCTAGATCATAAGACCAGGGTGACCTTATTAAAGGCAAACCCAAAAAAACAAAGAAGTAGGACTCTTAATCAAACAAATATTGAAGGATAAAATTAAAAAAATAAAAAACAATGCAAAATTAAACAACTAGCAATTAAAAGAATTATGATGAAATTCAACATAAAAATTAAACAAAATTAAATGTCCTGGAATTGAAAAAAAAAACTGATCAATTAAAAAAATAATTAAAAAATAGCAATTAAAAGAATTAGAACCAAATTTGACAAACAAAAATAAATATTTAGGGATGTAATTGAAAAATCAAATCAATCAAGAAAATGATTCAAATAAAAAAATAGCAATTAAAAAAATGAGAACCGAATTTGATTAAAAAAATTAACAAAATCAAACCATTAGGGATTCAATTAAAAATAAAATCCAATTGGCAATAATCAATGTAAATCAAAATAAAAACAATTGTAATTAATAGAAGAATGACTAAATTAAAAAAAAAAGAATGAAAGGCTGATATAAATTTTGCATAGTTAGCACATAATTCGAGGAAGAAAGATAAGAAAAAGAAAGAAAAGCTAATTGGTGTCAAATCTGACCTAAGAAGGAAGAAGATGCTGAGATGAATCAAATGATATGGTAGAATCATGATTAAAACCACTAGAGTTAGTCACATTTATCTCCAAAAGGTGGCTAACGCATGTGAAGCGCGTGTCAATAACTTTTTTTCTTTTTTTTGTACAAAAACAAAAATGCCCTTAGTACTAAACAATAATAACTAAAAAATTATAATGAATTACAACCAAGTTTCTAAAGCCAAGGCTAAAAAATTTGAATGGCAAGGGTAATGAAGTAATCACATTGTTCATTGATTTGTAAGGAAAAAAATACCCCTAAGACTAAAAAACAATAATAATAAAAAATCATTATGAAATCACAATCAGGCCCCTAAAGCCAAGGCTAATAAATTTTAATGGTAAAGGTAATGAGCTAATTCAACTGCTCATTCTTATTGTTAACTTTTTAAGGGTAATATGGTAATTATAGTGTTGTAGAAAAATAAAAAGACATTGTTGCCCCCAAACAAATAAAGAATGATAAATTAACCATGTGCAAAGATCATTTTACCCATCAAACAAAGCCTTAAAAATAAAAAGATGAAGGGTAAAATAATAATTTTATTGTAACTCAAGACACATTTTATTGTGGATTGAGCTATAATGAAACACTCATATGGTTTAGTTTTTTAGTTAATTAATTACTGGTGCTTAGTGTATGTTAAATTTATAAATGTCCATGCTCCACTAGTATTCAATCCTACTTGATAATTTGTTCTTCTTTTTGAAAAATCTATATTAAAAAATAAGAAAAAAATATGAATACATACATATTTTAATCCAAAAATCACACTCTGTTAGTATAAGTTTTAATATCGAATTTGGTAGAAAACAAATGTATTATTTACCTCACTTGGATCCTAACTAGCTATTTAACTTGCAAGATAGGATAATTTTATTTTTAAATAAACAAATTGAATATTTAAGCTTTTTTAACATATTTTTATCTACAAAAAGATTCCTAAAAAAACCAAAATGCTTATCCATGCATTTAATTAAATGAGTTAAGAATTATTCAAGCCAATATATATATATATATATATATATATATATATATATATATATATATATATATATATATATATATATATAAAGTTAATGATAAGTAAAGACTAAATTGAAAAAATTAAGAAATATATTTAGATAAGATATTTGATCTTGTAACACTAGTCATGTACATAGTTGTGTTTAATATCTTTGTTTTTTCAATAAAATTTTTATTTAATCAAACCAAAAGAATCATTTTCTTTTAAAAAAATATCATGAAATAAGTATCTTATGCTTATATTTAATTAATTAAATTCATTTAATTAAAAAAATATTTTAAAAAAATAAATTTAAAAATAAAATGACAACTAAAAAGACATAAGATAACTCAGGTCATTTTCAAAGTCAATAAGAAATCCTATAATAAAAAAAAATAATGGAACTCAATCTCTAATTAGATAAATATTAAAGGATAAACATAAAAAAAACCTTAAACTTAAAAAGAAAGGGGGGGAAAGTGAACCCAGACAAACCCAACAATGTAGGTTTAAGTCATATCACAAATCTAATAAAAAAAGATTAACAATTAAATTACAAATATCCTTAGAATTGGTTTCATTTATATGCAATTTATTTTTAAAATTACATTACACAAAAAGGTAGCCAACATATTCAAAATTACATCATCACCACCTAAATAAAAGAAATGCAATATAAAATCTATTGTTCTGTCTGAGTCTATGATAAACCTGAAAACAATTTATTTTTATAACATATGAAACATATTGCAATAAATACTTATCTCTCTCTCTCTCTCTCTCACTCTCTCTCTCTCTCTCTCTCTCACACACACACACACATATATATATTAATGATGTAAGGAACTCGATCTTCACTAACTTTTTGTCCGAACATTAATTTATGTTAGATTCCAATTTAATACATTTCCATCCATCTTTTGATGAGCTTTTCTATCCATCTTTTGATGAACTTTTATTTCATCATTGTACTTATTTAACTATCACAATCATATCATGGAAATTTTTATTTATAACATGTTTGATTCATACTACGAATCACTTCCTCAAAATCCCTTTAATTCCTACAATTATATATTATTTCACAACCATATCTAGTTTGCACCATTGTTTCATTTTGTATTACATTTAAATTTAACATATATCTCATAACAATATTTGGTTCGCACCATTGTTTCAATTCGTAATATATTTAAATTGTGTCATATTTGTATTTATGTCGTTTCAATTTTTCAAGTATTCAATTTATTCTAATAAAATACACGTGTTCTCTTAACATATAATTTGTTATTTCAACTTCTTGTGCGATTGACTACTTAGTTTGATCTCTTAAAATCTGTACTTATCATTACCATGTTTCATCGTCTCATTTCTTTTTTCATATAACTCATGTTATTATCCTTCACACTATTTTGACTCATTTTAAATTTACTCCGACTTATGATTTTTAATGAAAACCTTCCCGATTAATGAAATTTTGATTGAGCTTCTTTTATACGAACCCTATCCAAATTTTTTCCTGCCATTTTTTACATAAAACTTGTCACAAATTCTAATTCACCATCATACAAGCAACTTCGAGTAACAACCTCAACTTTTAAAATACGTTTCAAACAACTCACTGGAAATGGATCCCTAAAATCCCTAAAATATTTTTATATTTGTATTGACAATTTGGCTTCTTCCAACATTTCATTACTAGTTCGATGAGTTGGTAACACATATATTATTTGTTCCCTACAGGGCCACTAGCCAAATCATATATATCCAAGTCATTAATGCAAATAACATCATTAGCTCCATTTTGGATAGCCAATTCATCTTTTTAATCAATTTTTATGGTCTTATTAGTTAAGATTCAACTTCAAGAATTTCAAGAAAATAATTATAATAAAGTAAGAAAAATCTATACTAACTAAATTTATATGAAATAAGGCAAGATAATCCAAGAAAAACATGAATTCAATTTAGCAAGGATTTGGTATGTATCTATTCGGCAATATCAAGAAAATATTCGAAAAACTTGTAGTCAACCCTAAAATTCAAAAGTTTGTATTTGGTTATGCCCTAACTTATCAATTCAATCAATTATTGCAATTTTTCTTCAACTTTTCCCTTTTTTATCCACATAATTTGGTAAGAACAAGATTTATTTTCCTTCTTTTTTTTTACTTTAGGTTGAAATCAAGAAAAATAAAAGACAAAATTCAAGAACATAATTTTTCTTTGATGTGTTTAGTAAAATAAAAAAACTAAACAAGATGATTTTTTATATATAGGGTTTGACACAAACTTTGAAATAATAAGAGAAAAATAAACTCTATTTTTTTTTTAAGAAATAAGACCTAGCCAAAACTAGAAAGAAAAAAAAATCAAAAAATGACACAAACTAAAGATTAAAGGGATATAACCAAATAATAACACAAACTCTGATACTAACTGACGTAGACACCTCTTAAGGTACGTTAAAATTAGATTTGAATGGTTTGCAACTTGAGCCAATAGAAACCTGCTTTGAAGAACTAAAGTTATACGCAATCATCACCCTCACCGTACATCTATAAAGAGACACGAACAAGTAGTATAAAATCACAATAAAATTAATCAATTCTTCAAAGAGTTTACAAGTCCAATCAATAACTTAGTATAAGAATCACTCAACCACATAAAAGATAGCAAGAATATTGATTTCTTTATTAAAAATACTCTAACCTCAAAAAGTCTGTACAAAAGTGTATTTATACTAGAAAGAATCATAAGTCTAATAGGATATCCCTAATAGATATGGATAAACCTAATAATAATAATAATAATAATATCCAATGAACTCAAATTTAAATAAAGGCTCTAATATCTCTAAAAAATATAATAATAACTAAAATATAAATAAAATAATAGCCCAACTAATTTAAATAAGACTAGTCATTTTCGTAATATGTTAGCAAAATCAAAATCCAACTTTAAATGCATTGTTCTATCTTTTATTGATAAATTAGAAAAAGTTCCATATGCCACTAGAAATGTATGAATATTTAATTTCCAATGCAACTAGAATCGCATTAAAATTTCTTTTGTAGCTCTAGTTATGACAAAAAAAATAAAGAAATGTCAAAATTGATAGATTTGAATCTTCTTATTCCAATCTTTTTATAATGTTTGAATGCCCATCAACAAGCCCTTCTTAAATATGAATTAAGTTAATCAAGGCTTGTTCTTAATTATTTAATATCCTTTTGAAGTCCACCTTGACTTATGTGTTTTGAAGAAATCCATTAAAAACCTCTTTAAACCTTTTAGCTCTAAGTCTTGTCATTGTACCACCTAGAACCTCTAATGAATTTTTTGGTGTTGCTTGGATCACATCAATTACCCTATTCTTTAATATATATTTAAAGTGCATTATTTTGAATACCTAGTTGGTGGTTCAGCCTAACATTTCACAAATATAGTAATAATGGCTAAAAATGATTGAACAAGCCATTAAAACAAGAAAGATCTCAAATGCTTTTAAAACAAAACAAAAGAAAAGGGTTTACTAGAAGAAAAAAAGATGTTGAAGTCCCTAATATGGAAGGAATTACTATTGAAATAAGAGAAAAAAACCAGCAAGAAAACATAAGTAATGTTAGCTTTCAAACACCTATCAACACTTTAGCTATTGCTAATTTGAACTTTTCCACCCCATTTTCTAGTAGCCAATAAAATAACACCCAAAATCAACCCCCCTAATAAATAACCAAATTGAAAACAACTATTACACCTATAAAAACTTCTATAAAAACCACCTAAATAAGATATATAAAAGATTGCTAACATCATCCCTTAAAGCACACCCTAACCACTATATCTTAAATGGTACAAGTCTGACCAAACCTGTAAGTATCATGTTAGTGTTGGTGGTCATAATATTTGATGAGGCACCTCAATATGAATACTAATCCATTCCTAAACCATACCTTCAAAAATGAAAGGGTAAATGTGATATCTATTAAGGTTAAAAAGAAAAAATAAAAGGTATTTTTTAAGGTAATTATGGGTAGGTTATTTGAAATATTAGTAAAGTTGAAATACCTCAAGCTACTTTTCAAGACATAACCTATAAAAGATTATGATAAATATTGCAAAAATGACTACCAGTTTGGACATGATATTGATTATTGTAAAAAATCTCATCTGAATTAGAGATCTTAATAATTCTTGGAGTGCTAAAAAAGGTGGAAGATGTTATGAAAAATATTTGAGGTAGGAATGATGACATTCCAAAATGGGAAGATTGAGGTATGTAAATATTAACCAATTTTAAGTGGTCCTCCATAAATTATTATGATAAAACTAACTTATCCAAAGAGTGGAGACTATAATGCACCTCTATATAACTATGATCATACCTTCCACATTAAAGGTTGCTTCCCAATTATGTAAGTTAAAGTAGGAGGGCTGATAAGAAGTGGAAGGAGTTTTACACCTAAAGAATTAGAAGGAAGAAAAAAAGCTAAAAGGGAAAGTAGTTGATGTATTGACTAATAATGATGAGGTCAACAAGCTTGTAACTGAGGAAGAGGTGATTGAATTCCTAAAATTGATGAAACATAATAAATATAATGTGGTTAAGCAATTGAAAAAGACTCAAACTTGGATTTCTTTACTTTCACTAATCTTGAGCTCAAAGATGCACAGAAATGCATTATAAAAGGTTTTGAATAAAGCCTATGTGCCTTAGGGTATACCATTTGTCACACGTCTCCCGCGCGGCGTTGGTTTTTCGTTGTCGTTTTGCTTGATTGGTTCATTGGAGTCGCCATCTAGTATTTAATTAAGGGCTACTAGGAAACCCAGGTGTACTGATCTTGTCAGAGATTCACGGGTAAGGTACTGGTTATGGTTAGGGAAGGTATTAGCACCCCTAACGCACCCTACCTGAGGTAAGCTACTTCGTGGCTTTGATGTGTTAAAGAAATTTTAATAATTATCTTTTCATCGGATATTAGAAATATAACTTACGTGTAAGTTCATAATTCTTAACCGTGAGCAAATCAAAATATGGCCAGGTGTGGACGGCGCTGCCGGCTGACGGTGTGGACAGCGCTGATGGCTATGTGTGCGTGCTGCTGGATGGTCTTCACTCCTGTTTGTGGTAGCGGCCTGTGATGGTTGCCGATCGGTCGGCTGCCTCTGGAAAGTTGGTCGATGGAGACGGGGGAAACAGTTCTGTGGTGTGCTGGTGTTGGGCAGGGGAAAAGGATGATCGGTTGAGAGGGGAAGTGGAGGCTTGAGAGGGCTGGAAAAAGAGGGGTTGAGGGGAGATGGCCGGGGGCGCGCTGCTGATTCTGATTTCTTTTGGCCAAGGGGCTGTGAGCGGTTGCTGGGTAAGGGAGAAGAAGATGGGGCTACAGTGCTGTTGCTGTTGGGGTTGTCTAGGTATGGCTGGCTGCTGGAAGGGAAATGTAATGGTTGAGAGGGAGAAAACAGACGGGGAAAAAAGATGGAGGGGTGGGGGCGGCGGCTCCAAGAGAAAGGAGAAAGGGAGGGGGGGCGCTGCCTCCTTTGAAAAGAGCTGCTTTTAGGGCCAGGGTTTTCTTTTTTTGTATTTTTTTCTAGTGTTTCAAAATTGCTTCACCCTCTTTTTGTGTGTGTTAAAGGCTACTATTTATAGGCAAAATGTTGTTTGGGCCTCAAAATTAGTCCCTCAACTTTTTTTTGGGATTTTTCGTTGTTTTTCTCTATTTTTGGATTTTTCTGAAACTTTTTCAAAACATGGGTTAAAAATTAGGTAGCAACATATGCCCCCTCTTTACAATGCTTACGAAGCAAAACTCCTCAATGGTTTGCATAGTAAGTTTTGTAAAGAAAAACTTGTCTTCCACTCATCTAAAGACCTTACCTTTTTTCTTTTTCTGTTTCTTTCTTTTCCTTCTATTTTCTTCCTCTTCTTTCTTTCTTTCTTTCTCTTTCTCTTTGTGTTTTTTTTCTCTTTTTTTTCGTTAACCTGAGATCTCATTTGGCGATCTCCTTTAACCAGAACCAAAGAATGTGTGTAGCTCGGTCAACCTGAAATCCCATCTGACGATTTCCTTTAACCAAAGCCACCTGAGATCCTATCTGGCGACCTCTTTTAACTAGAACAAAAAACGTGTGTAGCTCGGTCAACCTAAAATCCCATCTGGCGATTCTCTTTAACTAAAGCTACAGGAGATCCCATATGGCGACCTCTGTTAACTAGAACCAAAAGAATGTGTGTAACTCGGTCAACCTGAAATCCCATCTGGGATTCCCTTTAACCAAAGCTACCGGAGATCCCATCAGGTGACATCCTTTAACCAAAACCAAAAACGTGTGTAGCTCGGTCAACCTGAAATCTCATCTGGCGATTCCCTTTAACCAAAGCTACCTGAGATCCCATCTAAAGACCTCATTCAATTATAACAAAAAAGGTGTAAAAAGTAGTCTCATTGTAATGGGTGACCTACCCGGTGGAAAGAATATGAAAAACAGTCTCATTATGGTAGGTGACCTACCCAGATGAAAAGAATGTGAAGTGTGGTCTCATTGTAATGGGTGACCTACCCAGATGGAAAAAATATGAAGTGCGGTCTCATTGTAATGGGTGACCTACCAAAGAAAATGTTGGTCTCATTATAATGGGTGACCTACCCAAGAAAAAGGAAAGAGTGGTCTTATTGTAATGGGTGACCTATCCAAGTGGAAGAATGACCTCATTATAATGGGTGACCTACCCAGATAAAAAAAAACATGGAGAAATGGTCGCGTTGTAATGGGTGACCTACCCAGAAAAATATTGATGGTGGCTCAAAGGCGCACTCGGAAGGAGGTAGGGTTAGAAAACGCGCTACCCAAGAAATGGTGGCTCAACGCACTACCTGAGAAGTGAGGGCTCAAAGGCGCACTCGAAATGAGATAGGGTTAGAAAACGCACTACCCAAAAGGTGATGATGAAACATCGATCTGACAATATTGAAAATGATGCATTATGAACAATATGCATGTACACGTACCTGAGAAATATAGGTCCCTATTTCTTCATGGTATCTTTTTTTTCTTAAAAGTTGGAGTGTTGATAGTAAACATCGATGGTTTTGTCCCTCTTGCTTACTCGAGTCATATCCTGTGATCTTGACCTTTAGGAAGGACTTGATGTCATCATACTTCTTTGTCCTCCAACCTTCATCTCAAGGGTTGTTAGTTTTGCCCGACATTTTTTTTTGGAAGGGAATCTTGGAGCTAGCCCTATCATGCATTTTTTAATTGCCCCTAGCTTGATCATGCCCTCAAGTATTCAAATCAAGTTTGGGGATGAGGCTATGCTAAGGAAGGTTTGACAATGAGTTGTTTTCATGCAGAAATTTTTGGAATTTCAAAGCTATTCCAGACACATAAATCATTTTAACATCGATTCAAAGTGAACTCATTCTGAAGAAGTTCAAGTGATTCTACGGAGAGGTTATCAGAAATGATGAAAACATTTTGTTTTGCTTTTCGTGAAAAAACATGAAGTGATATTTGGTTGGTCAAAATGGTTCAAGATTTAATATGATAGTTTCAAAAAACCAGTCTTGAAAGCATTCATTTTATTTGCATGAATAATGATTTGGTTTGCATGAGAAAGTACTGTCTACCAATCCAGATTGCTTGCCTTTGATCAGAAAGGGCTTGATTAGGCATGTAATGTAGGATTGAGCTATTGTTATGAAGAAAAATGATATTTACAAGCTCAAAAAGTGTTTAAGGGATTTCAGGACTAAGGATCACTTGTGCTTGTTTTTTGACCTTTTTTCATTTGAATGTCTTTCGAAAATTATCTATCGTGCCTCTTAATGATGGGCTTGGGCTCTTTCTCTTAGCTTTTGTATTCTTCGTATGGTTTTGAGCATCATTATATTGTTTTTTTTATGTTCAAAACTTTTGATCCTTTGGATTTTTCTTTATGCCCCCTAGATTTGTTCGGGCACTTTTAATGATTGAGAATTTTCTTTTATGCCCCTCAGTGTTGCTTCGACACTTTCAATCATTGAGTTTTTTTTTGTCTCTTGCACTTGCCTCCAGTGTGGGGTGTGATCCTAGCCAAGGTTATTTTCTCAAGAAAAGCATTAGGCTCAAAAGGGGAATGCAAATGATATATTTTAGCCTCGTGAAAAGATTATAAAAAATGGTCTTTCTTCATTTCAAACTCATGCATTTAGGATCGGTAAGCCTTACTTTCATGCGAGTATACAATGTGATTTCTCATTATTCATTCAAATATAACTCAGCTTTTGGAGTCGCTTCTTGGTGTTTTTTTTAGGTTTTCTAGGTGTATGGTTACTTTTCTAGGGAATTACTTGAATTTCCAGAACTCGTTTGTTTCGGACAAACATCAACATGATTTCTGTTTTTATACTAAACTTTGACTTCCCAAAAAACCTTGTGAACATGTGAGATCATGCATAGTTTTGGAAGACAAGTGAAACACATCAAAATATTTTTGGTGCAATAGTTTCATGTTTAAAGGTTATGCTCAATGTGTTATTTGTATGAAACAACAATGAAAAATGAAGGCATGTCATGAACACCAGAAAACACCTGATCTTATTGACAAGAAAGGCTAATTTGACAGAGCAACTCTTGTGGCATTATGAGCTTACCAATAAGATTGAAACGGGTTAAAACAAAAAATCAAGAAGTTTTGCAGGCATGATCGAACGAAGGTAGTTTTTTTTTAGACAGAGCAAGAACAAGCTCCATTCTACAACTGTGGTGCAATTCCCCTTCGGCCAGCTTTCCCACAAAAGCTTTTATGGAAATGTTGTATTGTGTTGGGGCTCTTGATCGTTTTGCCCCCAAATTTCTTCAGGCCGAGTCATTGTTGGGGTTTGAACAAAGATGATAGATCAGTCGAAAGGAACTTTCCTAGAGTTATTTCTATGTATTTACTTGAGTAAGCTAGAGGCGAGTCAAACTTTTCTTCAGAGACTCCAACTTTTCTTGAAAATGGACGCTACGAAGAGCACAATCTTCATCTTCTGGGTTTTTCACTCAAAGTCGGGTGTTGTAAACTCGTAGGGGACCTACTTTTCATCCCGGTGCATGCATGACAAATGTATGAACATGTAATCTATATGATGAACTCGCCCTTCAAGGGGTGACATATGATCATAACTCTTGCATGATGAAGCAAGAATCTTGATTCTTGCCCAAACTCTACAATGAAAATTTTCTGAGTGACGGTCATTGTGTCACCCACAAATCTTGAGTTCAAGATGTTTCAAGAAGGGTTTGCCTTGATGCAAATAACGATAACACATACAACCTAAGGACAGGTTCTATTCATTATGTGAACATGGATAGGTTTTTTACCTGGTCTCAAAAGGGTCTCATATCTGTCCAGTGACGATCTTTGTAAAGACAGTATAGGGGTGTTGCAAGAAATGGTTAAGGTACGTATACCCACCATTATCAAGCAGACACTCAGATATGAGTTGGGTTTTCACGCATCTGAACCCTGACCAATAGTCTTAGGGCAGATTGCTAGTTCCCCACCTAACCTAGAAGCTTGTGTGTGCTTTAAAAAATAAAGGTATGTGATGCATGAGACAATTCTATAAAATATATGGAAAATATATTAACAAAAAATAGACAAAAAAGCAAAAACTTAAACACATCAAATTCACAAAGCTTAGTCAAATATTGTCAGAAACAGTACCTTCCCCAGTGGAGTCGCCATTTTGTCGTATGTCTCCCGCGTGGCGTCGGCTGGCGATTTTTTCATTTTCGTTTTGCTTGATTGGTTCCTTGGAGTCGCCACCTAGTATTTAATTGAGGGCTACTAGGAAACCCGGGTGTACTAGTCTTGTCAGAGATTCATGGGTAAGGGACTGGTTGTTGTTAGGGAAGGTATTAGCACCCCTAACGCACCCTACTGGAGGTAAGCTGCTTCGTGGCTTTGATGTGTTAAAGAAGTTTTAATAATTGTCTTTTCATCGGATATTAGAAATACGACTTACGTGTAAGTTCATAATTCTTAACCGTGAGCAAATCAAAATATTAAATTCTTCTTTATTCTTTGCAATTTTATCATAAATAAAAAGAAACATCCATAAAACAAATACAAACACACATATGCACTTTCACTATATTTCTTTTCTTTTATTTTTTTTTGTTACATCAACACTACAAATAATAAAAATTCAAAACCAGACAAAAAAATTACATGAAACAATTTAAAATTTGCAAAATAGCCCCTAAAACTCCATAACAGTGCCGAGAAACCTTCTTGACCTGTATGAACAGGGGCGTGTTGACCCATGTGCCCGCACAAAACGCTGGAAAAGCAGGGATCAGTCACAGCGTCATCTCCTCTTCCCTTCCCTGCCGGCGGTGAGGGTCTTCATCACCTGCAAAAGAATAAAACACCCAAGCCAGTTGATTTTAATTTTTTCTTTCTTTTTCGGATCTGTTTCGGTCTTCTCCTTTTC
>Ga0325403_1004775_pt1 | contig 12647 bp, 5 predicted proteins | sample PopdelMetagenome_19_FD_205665 | JGI IMG/M metagenome (GOLD analysis project Ga0325403, IMG submission 205665) | Populus deltoides microbial communities from Bellville, Georgia, United States - Xylem-PdKOR-R4 | ecosystem: Host-associated > Plants > Phyllosphere > Stem > Wood/Secondary xylem...
AAAATATTTTTTTATTTTTTAAAAATTATTTTTTAACATAAACAAATTAATTAAAAGGATCTAAGAATATAAAATTTCTTTAGAAACACCACGCCGTGTTTCCAAAGATACTTAAAAATGATAAGAAGCACAACAATGACAATAAGTCGATGTGAGGTATGGATCTATTTAATGGCATTGACCCCCCTTTAGTCAGCATTAAGCCGACATGAATGGCCTCTGACTCAGCATTGTAATCACTGCCTTTTCATTGGTAAATTCCTGGTTTTGAATTTGAAATTCGAAAATGAAAAATGCCGGCAACTTGATGATATATAACATGTCAAGAGAACATGAAGACAAGAGGGATACATTACGAGGCAAATATATACAAAGAAAAGTAAAAAAGGAAAGCAGCTCACAGGTTAAGAAACCACTACCCATGTCCCTAAATTTCAAATACACACTTTAGTTGAGTCTTGATCGGAAAGGATAAAAAAATATATATATATATTCAATCTTCCACACACGTCACCTTATGCCTCATAACATTGTCGACATAGTCAAAGCTGGAACCCTGTCCATACCCAACCATCCACCACCAGAATTCAACCGGACCAGCTGTCTCAATTCGCCAAATCGTTCTCTGAACCGAGTTAACTCGCCGGAACCATCTGTCCTTTCCATTTTCACCAAACTTTTTAATTTACCCATTTCCATGATCTTAAGTTTTGTCCCACATATCAACTCCCATAGAGCATCATTTCTTGCCCTGTTAACAAACAACAGACGCAGCCTCTCTTTGCAATCCTCAAACCTCTTCAAAGAACCAAGTAACTGAGTCAACTCGTTGCAACTCAAACTTGCCATTCTATCCTTGAGTTCTACAACTCGGATTAAAATCTCACGTTGGACTATTCTATAATCCTCACCAGCATATCTAATCACTGCATAAACCAAGTTAGTCCTTTGAAGATGCAGAGAATCAGGAGCCTCACATATTACTTCAACAAAATCAACTAGAACATCTAACTCTCCTAACAAATCTTTATTCAATAAGGCAGAAGCCTTGTCTTCTTTATCCTTGCTATTATTACTAGAACAAGAAGAATTTAAGTAATGACCCAAAAATCTTGAAACAATAAAATTTTGCTCTATAACAGTTGCATACCATCTAACCCAAGATGCCAATTCCCACCTTTCAGGGTCCGAATCTTGCCGAAACTTTGACAAGTTGAGGAAGTTTCTGCCACCAAAAGACGGATAAAAAGAAAGCTGGTCTTTAAGAATAAAGGGGCCCTTTTTTATGATACTATGGATAGTGAAGAGACATTTTAGGGCAACGGAAGGGTTTTTTGTGCCATGTAGACGGTCCATGAGAGCTTCAATTAATGCACATGCGGTGAGGCGTGACCCACGGCCGAAGGAGATGATCGCAGCGATGCCGTTATCTGATGGTGGGGAAGAAGAGTTGCGTGCAGTGGTGGCACGGAGGACGGCTATGCGTATTTTGGTGTTGCGTTTTGTTGATAGGGTGGCTTTGATATTGGAGGTGAGGCATTTGAGGATGTCGATCACAGTCCTTAGTTTCTTGCGGTGGCCCATTGACTTCAGAAGGAGGTATAGCAGAGCTTAACAGATGCTTCCGAAGAAGAATATAATTAGCTCTTTCCTATATTTTGATTGAGGCAGTTGCTGTTTATATAATTAGTGCCTAATGTAGACAATTAAATTAAATGTATAGTAAAATCTTTAGGCAAGCGCGTATATGGGTCAAGCCATACTAGTTTTACCATTTCTTGTTTCAGCCTCGTGTTTTTTTTGTTTTTTTCAACAACTTGATTGGTCTCAGTTAGGATGTCGAAATTATGTAATAAAATTTGAAAAGTTATTCTAAGATAGGCATTAATTAGATATTTATATCAAGAACTGACATCACCAAAGACACCTATCATGACTACCAAAAAAATCTGTTCAATATTACGTGACGACACCTTGACTTGTATTTTTCATTTAGCTGTTCTCATCCACATCAAGGTTTAATATTGGATTCAGGCTACATTCACCTATCAGCATAATTTTTAAATCTAGATTGGCTGGTGGTAAACCTGGAACCGATGGATTTGATGACTGGACTATTCTGTATAAAATAAAAAATTAGAATAAGCAAAAACTTGATAAAATTTAGTTCACCTGCTGAGTTGACAGTGAACTCTAACATGGTAAAATCTGGTTGGGATCCGATTTTTTTTTTCAAATATGTTTTTATATATTTTTTAGTTGGTTATTAATCCTTTTCAAAGTTCACTATATAAATACTAAAAGAATATTTTATTTTTTAAATGTGAGATTTGAAACCCTTTAGTATATATACTCTATGTTCACAACATTTTTTTTTTCAATATGAGATTTGAAGCCCTTTAATATATATACTCTATATTCATAGAAAAAAGTTATGTTTTTTCAATACGGAATAAAAAACCTTTTTGGTTTAAATACAAGAATAACATACTAACATTGTATTTTTTCAATATGAGATACAAAACCTTTTAAAATAATATCTTAAACTTCATTATTTATAACATGTCTAGCCTATATTCACATAGATTGTTTCTTAATTATTTCATATGAAATATTAAAATTTGAAATATATTTTTTTAAAATCTTTCCGGGTTGACCCGAGTCAACCCGTGTAACTTAGGACCTGGCTTCTTGACCGGGTCAACCCCTGGGTCGGGTCTGATAACTATGCCTATTAGTGCAATTCATAATACGAGTTTTTTGTTCTTAATTTTGATAAATCAAAAGTGTCTTTATAAATACTTAATTAAATAAGTCTATATTACACCAATATTATTGGGTGTGTTAAAGTCTATTATGGTCCGCTATATCTCTATTTTTTAGCTGGATAAAATAGGTGGAATACAACTTAAAATATTATAAAAGTGAAGTTACACTCTAGCTTCATCTCTCCATAAAATGACAACTTATGGGCTATAAATACATCATGAATCCTTTAAGATAAAGGTTCGTAATCTTTATTCCCTATTGCATATATATTTTCAGAGTATCTCTCTATAATATTATTATACTTTCTCTCTCTTAAAAAATACATGCTTACGCTTTTGAGATTCCCCACATCCACCAAAAAGGATCTTTTGCAGGTATTAGCCACAAGTCGGCTTAACCTACCAAGTACTAAGTATAAGCTATCAACCACCTTGGCTAGGGAGGATGGATGAGATTGCTAGGACCAATTGATTAACTAATTATCCAACTCATGAGCCTTGTTCCTAGGCTACTTGGATTTTTAGGACATCATCAGTGGCGCCGTTTGTGATAATTGATCAAAAAGTCATCGATTTCTTCATAAAACTTATTTTTGACATCTCTAAACCATTCCATGGCACACAACTAATGCCTACCTGGGCTAGGAGACAAGACAAGTCTACTCGTTGTTGTGAAAACTCCTACCCAGCAAAAGCTTCAACAACTCACTAACTGGGAAGAATGACATTCACGAGAGTTCCTCTAGGGATCACTTGTACCATTGCGAAACCCATGCATAAAGAAAATACTTCGAATGAACTCCCCCTAGTTACCATGAGACGTACACCAACCACTATAATCATCATTCTATGCCCAGGTCCCCAGGCTCTCAAGAGCCCAACAGACAAAGAACTAAGAGATATTTTGTGCATAAGCATATCCAGGAGACATTTTGAACACTTAACTCCACAAGGACTACATTTCTATAGAAATGAGTTTGGACAAATATGATGACTTGACCAACCCAAGGGAGCATGTGCAAAATATGCACAATATCTTAGAGTTGGTCATCCAAGATCATGACTTAATGTGCAGGATACTTCCTACAACCTTTAGAGGATCTTTGCATGCTTAGTATAACAACTTTGAACCAAACTCTATTGAAAGGTTTAGTGACCTCTGTGTCAAGCTAGTGACATGCTTTAACACTAGCATGCCCACCAAGAAAAACTCCACAAAACTTCTTAGTGTTGCCTAACAAAAAGGCGAGTCTAAATAGATATATTTGAAGAGATTTAATAGGAAGATGCTCAAGAAGGAAGAATTACTTAGGCCAGTAGCTCTAGAAGCCTTAATAGGAAAAGGAACTTGCCCTCTAAAGAAAATGTTATGCCTTACTAGATAAAAGTTTGTCCAAAGTGAAGCAATTCATGGAAAATCACATACGGGTTAAAGAGACTAGTTTTCTACAACATGAACCTCCTTGTTTTACAAGGACAACCAGCATAAATGACCATCCAAGTGAAGTAATTAGTGTACAAGAAGTCAACATCTTATTGCAACCTCTAAGACATGTTTTCTCCTAAGAACCTCCTCCATACCTATCACTTAGATCATCTTAAGATGTATAAACCATGAAAATAATATAAGTTTCTTGAATATCCCTCTTCATGTGATAAACTTGATATCCTTGGTGATATATGCACCATTTTCGATAGGATTAACTTGATCTCCCTAGTGCTATATGAACCACTCTCCATGGGATGAATATGGTCTCCCTAATGCTTATGCATCACTCTCTAACGGATGGACTTGTTCTCCTCAATGCTATATGAACCACTCTCTATGGGATATACTCGATCTTTTCAGTGCAATATACACCACTCTCCAAGGGATGAAGTTGATCTCCCTAGGGCTATATGTTTCACTCTCAATGGGATGGACTTGATCTCTCTAGTGCAATATACACCACTCTCCATAGCATGGACTTGATCTCCCTAGTGTTATATGCACCACTCTCTATGGGATGAACTTGATTATTTCAATGCTATATGCACCACTCTCCAATGGATGAACTTGATATTCTAGTGCAATATGCACCACTCTCCAAGGGATGGGGTTAACCTCTCCAGTACTATATGTACCACTCTCCAAGAGATAAACTTCATCACTCCACTGCTATATGCACCATGTAAAACAGATGGACTTGATATTCCTAGTGCTATATGCAACACTCTTTATAGGATGGACTCGTTCTCCCCAATGTTATATGCTCCACTCTCTATAAAATAGACTCGAACTGCCAAGACTTATAAACACCACACCCCATAGGATGGATTCGATCTTCCGAGTGTTTTATGTTCCACTCTCCATAGGATGAACTTCATGTCTATAGGGCTATATGCACCACTCTCTAAGGGATGTGCTTGATCTCTCAGGGCTATATGCTCCACCCTCAAAGAGTTGGATTTGATCTCTCTAGTGCTATATGCAACACTCTCTATGGGATGGACTCATTGTCCCTATTGCTTTATGCACCACTCACCATGAGATGGACTCGGTCTCCTAAATGCTATATACACCACTCCCTATAGGATGGACTCCATATCCCTGATGCTATATGCACCACTTTGTATGAGATGAGCTTTATCTCTGAAGTGCTACATGGATCGTTTTCTATAGGATAAACTTGATCTTCTTAGGGTTATATACTTCACTCTCAATGGGATGGACTTGATCTCTCTAATATTATATACACCACACTCAAAGGGATGCCCTTGATCTTCATAATGCCATATACACCACAATTCATAGGATGGACTTGATTAATCTAATACTATATGCACAACTCTCTATGGGATGGACTCGTTCTCCCTATTGCTATATGCATCACTTTACATGGGATTGACTCATTCTCCCCATTGCTATATGCACCACTCACCATGGGATGAACTCAATCTCTAAAATGCTATATACACCACTCCTCATGGGATGGACTCGATCCTCTCAGTGTTATATACACCATTATCCATGGAATGGACTTAATTGATCCAGTGCTATATGCATGACTATCTAATGGATGAATTTGATCTCCTTATTGCCATAAACAATACACCTCAAGGGATGAACTTCATCTTAATGATGCTATATACACCACTCTATATGGTATGGACTCGATCTCTTTTATGCTAGATGCACCACTCTCAAAGGAACAAACTTGATCTTCACAATGCTAGATGCACCACTATACATGGAATGGACTTCGTCCCTTAGTGCTATATACACCATTATCTATGGAATAAACTTGATCGATCCAATGTTGCATGCATCACTTTTCATGGGATGGACTTGATCTCGTTAGTGCTATATGTACCACTCTCAAAGGGATGGACTTGACCTCCTAGTGCCATATACACCACTATCCATGGGATGGACTTAATCGATCTAGTGTTATATGCACCCCTATCAAATGGATAGACTTGATCTCCCAGTGCTATATGCATCACTCTTTATAAGATGGACTTAATCTTCATAGCGTTATATGCACCACTCTTCACGGGATGAACTCGTTCTCCTCATTGTTATATGCACCACTAACCATGAGATGGACTCGATCTAAAAAATGTTATATACACCACTCCCCGTGAGATGGACTCGATCCTTCCAGTGCTATATGCACCACTCTTTATAGGATGGACTTGATTGATCCAGTATTATATGCACCACTATCAAATGGATAAACTTGATATCCCCAGTGTTATATGCATCACTCTTTATAGGATGGACTTAATCTTCATAGTGCTATATGCACCACTCTTCATAGGATGAACTCATTCTCACCATTGCTGTATGCACCACTAACCATGAGATGGACTCGATCTAAAAAATGTTATATACACCACTCCCCGTGAGATGGACTCGATCCTCTCAGTGCTATATGCACCACTCTCTATAGGATGGACTTGATTGATCCAGTGTTATATGCACCACTATCAAATGGATAGACTTGATATCCCTAGTGTTATATGCATCACTCTTTATAGGATGGACTTAATCTTCATAGTGCTATATGCACCACTCTTCACGGGATGAACTCGTTCTCCCCATTGCTGTATGCACCACTGACCATGAGATACACTCAATCTCTAAAATGCTATATACACCACTCCCCGTGAGATGGACTCGATCATCTCAGTGCTATATGCACCACTTTTTGTAGGATAGACTTAATCTCCTAGAGCTATATGCACCACTCTCCAAGGGATGAAGTTAATCTCTCTAGTACTATATGCACCACTCTCTAAGGGATAAACTTCATCCCCTCACTGCTATATGCACCACTCTCATAAAGATGGACTTGATCTTCCTAGTTCTATATGCATCACTCTCTATAGGATGGACTCGTTCTCCTTAGTGTTATATGCTTTACTCTTTATGGGATGGACTTGATCTCCTAACAGCTATATACACCACACCTCATTGGATGGAATCGATCTCCCAAGTGTTTTATGCTCCACTCTCTATAGGATAAGCTTCATATCTCTAGTCCTATATACACCACTCACCAAGGGATGAAGTTGATCTCCCCAGGGCTATATGCTCCACTTTCAATGAAAGGGACTTGATCTCACCATTACTATATGCAACACTCTTAAAGGGATAAACTTGATCTTTCTAGTTCTATATACACCATTGTCTATATGTTGGACTTGATCGATCTAGTGCTATATATACCACTCTCCATAGGATGGACTTGTTCTCCCTATTGCTATACGCATCACTCACCATACGATGGACTCAATCTTTCTAGTGCTATATACACCACTCTCAATGCGATGAACTTCATTTTCCTGGTGCTATACGCACCACTCTTTATAAGATAGACTTATTTTGCCCATTGCTATATGCACCACTCACCATGGGATGAATTCGAACTCCCTAGTGCTATATACACCACTCCCTATGGAATGAACTCGATCTTTCTAGTGCTATATGCATCACTCTCAAATAGGATGGACTTGATCTCTCAGTACAATATGCACCACTCTCCAAGTTATAGAGTTGATCTCTGCAGTGCCATATGCACCTCTTACCAAGGGATAAACTTCATCACTCCACTGTTATATGCACTACTCTTAAAGAGATGAACTTGAAATTTCCAGTGCTATATGCAACACTCTCTATGAGATGAACTCGTTCTTCCCAATGCTATATGCTCCACTCTCTATGGGATAGACTCGAACTTCCAAGAGCTATATACACCACACCCCATAGGATGGACTCGATCTCCTAAGTGTTTTATGCTCCACTCTCCATGGGATGAACTTCATATCTCTAGGGCTACATGCACCACTCTTTAAGGGGTGGACTTGATCTCTCAAGGCTATATGCTTCACCCTTAAAAGGTTGGACTTGATCTCTCTAGTGTTATATACACCACTCTTCTTGGGATGATTATGATCTCCTAGTGCCATATACACCACTATCCATGAAATAGACTTGATCGATCCTATATGCACTAACACGATCAAAGAGTTTGATATCTTATCCCAAGTGCAGGAGTGTCGAAGTAATAAATAACTCGGCAAGACCGGGGTCGAACCACAGGGAGGTGGGCTATATAAAATTATAAATAATAAATAAAAAGGAGTTGAAGAGAAGTTTTGAGATGTGATATTGATGTAAGGATTAAACAAGGACAAAACAATTGTCAAGATTAGAGGATCCACTAAAGGTATTTCAAATAAGTATAGTATAAACTCTTTTTATTACTCAACTACAAAGGAGGTTCCAATCGGATTATAATTTATTAACATGATTATAATCAAGGGTTGTACAACACAATTTTAGATTAATCATTTAACAAGTAGGGTATTAAAAGTGAGTAAGATAACAAATACAAAACATATTAGTATCAAATATTAAAGTCCATGTTGAGTTTATATTATACTTATTCTTACACTATTAGTGTACCATTTTCACCTTGACAAATTAACTTACCTAAACATAATGAAGAAGAGAAACATAAATAAACAATATAAGAACATGAACATGATATAAGTTAACTAAGCATAGTAAAGGAAATGAAAAGCAAACCAAGAGATTAATATAACATAAAATAAAACTTGAACATTACAAAATAAAAAGAAAGAGAGTTAGAATAAGATCTTGATCTGAACAACCAAGATGTCTAAATGTATGGCAAATGCCTCCTTTTATAGGCTAAAATTCGAAACTATTGATTTAATGACTAATTATTGAGTGGGTGGCCACCTCTTGACTTGGGGACAACCATTATCTTCTTGTTTGAACAAAACATCATTGCTAACATCAGAATTTGAATAGATAGTCTTCATGAAAGTTTTAGGCATTTGTCTCAGCTTTCCAACAAAATAAGAATGAGCTCATTTGAACTTCTAGAACTCGAGATATGGGCCAAACACTGAACAATGTTTGGGTTATAAGATAAATTCCAACTTCTCTTGTTGTTACAATTTGAACTTGAAAACGATCGTTTTGAATCTTGGACTCTTATGAAAGTTTTAGGCCTATGTCTTAGCTTTTCATCCTATAAACCAGACTTAAATCCATGTTCTACAACTCCAGTTATGATCCAATAACCGAATAATGTTTCAGTTTGAATTGAACCAGCATCTCTTCTTTAAGCTTAGCCCTCTCTTTGTCTTTTCACTTTTAATAGTTAAACACATCATTTAGTCCTTTAAATTGTGAGATATGCTTGCATTTAAAATGAGCATTTGTCATAAATTAAAGATATCTCATATTATCAGACTTGTTATATAAAACATGCTTAAGTTAGGGAATTTAATGATCCTTTAAGTGCATATGATGATATAAAACCTTGATAAAAATGCACTTTTAAGTACTAATCACACCCCCCAACCAGCTTATTACTAGTCCCTAGTAATCAAAGTCTTAAAAAAATTTGCAACATTCAAAAGCAAGGCATTCATCATTCAATTTCCATTTATCTATCCAAATAAACAAACTCTCATTAAATTTATATATCTGCTTCATACTTCTCAAACAAGATATTAATAAACCTTCATTTTGTGCTTAATATATCAAAGCATAGTTATGGGGCTTTGCTTGGATGAAAACACAATTTTGTTCTAATATTTTTCTAAAGTTAACTTCCTTGGGTTGAGATTATTATCTTTTTTTTCTTTTTCTAATATATAAACATATAACTTAAAACACAATTCATCTTTAACCCATGTAACGAGCTTTAGGCTAATGACTCCTAGACCAGATGGTCTTAGAGCATTAGGTGTTGAGACACCCCTAGAAGCTTTTTAACTCGGGTTGCAAATATTGATACGTAGATAGTGCAATGTTTGATTCCTTTAAGCTTTTCTCCTCAACCCATGAAACAAACGTTGGGCCAATAGCTTCCAAGTCAGTTGACTTTAGGGTATCAGGTGTTAAAATACCCCTTCGGGCTTAATTGCTTAGGTTAGGAAGACTACGAAACCAAAATTATCTACGTTTTTATTATTATCAATTTGTTTTTGTTTTTGTTTTTGTTTCTTTTTTTGTTATTTTTCTGCAAATTATAGACTATCGCTTTCCCTTAGTTGTTATCTTTAACAAAAGAACATGAATAATATAATAATCTAATGTGCAACCCACAATCATATGTTAAAGTGTGTGTGTGAAAATGAAGGTTTAAGAATACTTATTAAATGAGTATACGAGCAGAATCAAGTGATAACAATGCGAGAGTTTGTAAACCTGAATATTTCAAGAAGTGTTATGATAGACCTTGATAAGAATGTTTATTAAGATGCATCTCAAGAGTCAATAGAATTCCCCTTACTTTGCCATCCTAATAATAGTTTTGTCAAATGGTTTTAATAATGGCAAAAGGTTAGTTTTTTTTTAATAATTTACGACTACACCCCTCCCCCCAACCAAAACGAGACATTGCCCTCAATGTCCTAAGGTTGAAAGGTAGAGTATAGAAGATATCACCTGAAGCAACGACTATTGACAAACTTGAAACACATTGAAGAACTAGCAAAACAGAAAACATTATGCTATTAATAAAACTAAAAGACACAAGTTCTTACAAACTAAGGCTTAAAACCAATCTAAGCTTTTTACGGCTTTCCTGTTTGACCAGTCTTGTGAAAACCCGCTAAATTATAATCTGAGTAAAATAAATAAAGTACCGAATAGATTAAATAAAAGGATTCCGAGTATTGTAATTGGATACAATAGAATAAAATATAAGATGCTAAGGTGAGAATTAAGTAAAAAGAAGAGTTGAGTGGCAAAAATAGAAATGAGAAGAAATGAGGGTCAATGTGTAAATAAGTAAAAGTTAGACTATAAATGCTCCATTTTTTTTCTCTTTTAGCCGTGAGCTTCAAACAAAGAGAGGGGAAAGAATTGTGTGATTTTTCAACTTAAATGCTCATTGATTTCACTAATTAAAGTGAGTAATTAGAGTGAGTAACTTAATTAAACATAAAGAGGGGGTTGATTTTAAGGTGGTGAATGCATTGAATGAAGGATTTCAAGCTAGGGTTTGAAGAAGGAGAAGAAGAAAACTTGATTTTTCTTGTATTCTTTCCTTAAATCCTTATCAAAGTGAGGTAAATAACATGCTCCAAATGATTAATTCCTTTAATTTTATGTTTAATGAAGGATTATGCAAAATTATGATTATGTGAAATTGTGGATTTATGTTATAATTTATAGGAATAATGCAAATTATGTTTGAACCATGTTAGAAAGCATGAATTATGATTGGGTAAGTGTTTAATTTTAAGTAAAAGAAATAAAAATTATTTTTCCTCATTTTAATTGAATATTTGGCCAAAAGAGGAATAATTTGGGGGAATTGAGGTTATATACAATTGTTGGGAAAATATGGGAAGATGAAGGTTTATAAGTGTTATTACATGAATGAAGTAAGAATTTTTCAAAGAGAAAAGAAAAAAATCTTCACTTCCTTCTCTAGGTTGTTTTTGGCTAAATGATGAAGAAAAATTAGAGAAGGAAGTTTAAATGATATTATTGAGGAGTTTTTGGCTAAATGAAGAAGAAAAATTAGAGGATGGAGTTTAAATAATATTATTGAGGAATCTTACCAAATTGAAGACAATTGATGTTGATAGATTAAATTAATTGTACAGGGATTTTTATGAAAAAATAAATAAATAAATAAATAAATGTTTCATAAAGGAGGGTTTTGTCCTCCTTGAATTAAAAGTCAATTAAACTTAATTAAGGGTGTTGGATTTAATCAAAGAATATGTAATAGGTATTATAACTTTTACTGATTCGAATGAATGAACAATGATAGTAATTTTTGTTGATACAGAGGAGGCCGCAAGACCTAATCAGCAACAAGGGATATCTTCACGCGCACAGACACCAGGTAGGTGTTCGACACCTTGGAGTAATTAATTAGTTTATATTTTTTTATTATTATTGTAGGATGAATTTTTTATAGATTGAAAATTATTTCCTGGTTACTGGAAATAATGCCCTGGTGAATGGGCAAGCCTTGAAAAATTATTTACTGGTTATTGGAAATAATGCCTTGGTGAATGGGCAATTACTGGAAATAATATTCTGTTGAATGGACTAGCCTTGAAGATCATTTCCTGATTACTGGAATTTATGCATGATTGCATGGCCATGTTAAGAAAATTAATTTACAAATTAATGGGATAGTCACTTGTAGATTAATTGTAAAACTTTGAAGTTAAATATGTTGGTTTGTGGAAGACACTCTTGATATTTTTATTTTAGTAGTTGTATCCCTATGTCTAGAAGAGAATTTATGAAATTAGAAACTTCAAAAGAAAATAAGACAATTTATTCTATGATATGAAAGTCACTTTAATGTATATGAATAATTAGTC
>Ga0325403_1004776_pt1 | contig 12646 bp, 11 predicted proteins | sample PopdelMetagenome_19_FD_205665 | JGI IMG/M metagenome (GOLD analysis project Ga0325403, IMG submission 205665) | Populus deltoides microbial communities from Bellville, Georgia, United States - Xylem-PdKOR-R4 | ecosystem: Host-associated > Plants > Phyllosphere > Stem > Wood/Secondary xylem...
AAAAAAACACAATTTATGACCAAAATAAATAGTGAAAGAATCAACCGTATTTTGACGATAAGTTAAATCACCACACCTCTTAATTTTTTATTTTTTTTTGTTAATTGGGGTTTCCAAGGCACTAATCATGCCTTATGGCTAGCTAGCACAATAACGATTCTTATCAATATTCAACGCATATCATGATTGTATTATTTATTTGAGAAAAGCACAAGGCACATTGCAATAAGTTTCAATTACTTTGCATCATGTGTAACAACTACACTTTTTAACATCACGATAATATATATCAAAATTTATTTAAGCACATTGAAAGAGAGCCTCGAAAAACAGGAATGGAAGAAGATCATGGGTTTGAAAAACGATTTTGATGGAGGAAGGTGGAAGGCAAACACTGGAGATCCCTAAATCCTTCAAACTTGTGGTTGGTTTCATGAAATCACTGACCTTCTTTGCATACAAAGATGAAAACAAAATTCGTAAAGAAGCCATCAAAACTGATTGGATCATGCAGAACCAAGAACTTGAGTAAAGAAGACGATGATTATGTTGGAATGGAAACACTACAAGAGGATGAAAGAAAATTGTTATTGCAGGTTAATCCTATAATCAACAGCTTGGTCTCAACAAGTCAGCACACAACAGATTATGTCTAACTATTTTTCTTCCACCATCCACTAACTACTATTTATCCTTTCTTTCGAGAATGAGAATGTGTATGTTATTCTAATTTCTTTACCAATATGTTTTGCTAACATTAAGCACATGTTTAACTATGGTACGAGGAATTTGCGGTTTGATAAAACATTTCATGAACACACCCCTTGTTCTCCAAGGAGACAGGGTGAAGTTACGAAAAGCACACAGGATAAGAACACCCATGGCCATTGCGAGGACCTCTACATACAAATAATTTAAACAAGATGACATTACAACAAAATTAACCAAAAAATGATGGACTTGAAATGCTACTGGGGCTATTAGCTATTATCTTGTGTTATAATTGGAGAGGAGGACGACTTGTCCGTCGTCTCACCACTGGACATGTGTGATTTAGCACTCGCGCGTGCCATTTCTAACATCAAATCTACTTCTTTCTTGTACTGCAAAGTGAGAGCATAATTCATGAGATGGATTTTGAACTTTGGAAAGCTAGTTGAAAAGTAAAAATTCAACTGGTACTGTAAAAAGAAAACAGCTCTACAGAAGGGAACTAACCTCATTGATGGCCCCTGACCTAATTTTAGATTGCATCACACACCATTTCTTGAAATGTGCACCTGCAGAAATAGTAAGATTAAAATTTCACCCATTTCCTGAAACAACATTCCGGACTGAAAAGGATGTTTACCATTTTAAACGACACAAAAGAATATCAAAAGAACACACTAGTTCAGGCACAGACAACAGGTCAGGGTTAGTCGGAGTCGGTCCCTGTCCATAGAGAAGCTCTAGCATGTTCTAAAGATCATAGCTTGTTAGAAATTCTTATATCTATGCTTCTACGCCCTTGAACAAATGCAAGACAGAACAAGTGCTTGTGGTTTCATTATTTCCTCTTTCATGACCAAACAACCAGTACACAAGATTATACCAGGTAAGAGTAAAATCGATTAGAAGAAAAGCAGTCAACAAAAAACAATCTATTTAGACAAATTTGACTATCAGCAGAATTCAAAGTAAGGTAAAATCTGGTCACATATGTCAAGGAGACTAGGGCAACAAGAAACCTACCAGCTTTTATATCCATTGCACATGAGTTTTCACCATTGGTCTCCAGGCTCCAGCGACAGTGAATCTAATTCAGGGCCAGCAGTACAATGTCAACAATAATGTTGGAAACAAGAAAGCAGATAATAACATCTACAGAGAAAGTAGAACCTTGTTAAGCTAGAAGTTAAAGTGTGAAACACGCAAGCTCCTATGATGAATGCTATTCTCATTCTCAACAGGCTAAAAAATCAACACCTAGTCAGCTTATTCGGAATAATAATCCAAAACTATTTTAATTTGTAAATTATGTTTCCTATTCTTTATTTTGTCATCCAACTTTTTGTTCAATGGATGAGATCTGAAACATTACACTGTGCAGAGTGTCTCCTAGATGCAAAAGAACAAATGAAACTTCAGAAATATGCTTTACAATCTATGATTGAATCATCAAGGAGTTCATTACTCTCTTTAATTTAACATGGCTATATTTTCTCAAGGTGCCTAAATTGCACATACCTCAAAGTAAGATCCAAAGGGAACATCATGCGGCTGTTGCACAGTTTCAAACACCTAAAAAAAGGCAGATAAATAAATAAATAAATAAAATTAACACAAATGAAAAGAGAGAGAGATACAGAGCAATAATTTCCTCCTGCCCATAGGAAGACATGTATGGAAAAAAAATCATGCATACCAAGATGAAAGTAATTAAAAAGGAAAAAAATTATCAAGATGAAACATGCAGCATAATACCATGACATCTGTGGACAAGAGGAAGCTTCCTCCACCCCAGGTTGGAGGAAATTATTGTCCAAAAATAAAAATGGTCATATCACAAGTTATATATTGAGCTTCATTGGACGAGTAAGGTGATCTGAGATCATTTGAAATAACAGGATTGCTACTAGCATTAAGAAGAAATTTGTAGGGTGAGATGTGAGGTCGCACAAGCTTTTTCTTATCTGGTGACAGAACAAAATGCTGCCATTCAGTCACAGCTGTGTCTGGAGGGCACATGGGACTATTGCATAAAGATCTGAATGTTATCTCTCTCACTTGACCATCATATTCATCTGCTGCATGCCACTGTCCCATCTGGAAAGAACACAAACTAGTAAGTGCTGGAAGTAGAGAGTAGTGGATAATTAGAAAACTCTACATTTTTTATCCAATAAAGTATTGCCACCAAGTCAAACCAAACTTGATCCACATTTAACAGCAGAAGTAACGAATTTAAACTTGTATGAGGATCTGTAGACTAATGTGACAGCCATTCATAATAAAATCAACTATTACCTTGAACTCCAAAATTATATCATGCAAAGAAAAAACAAAGGAAACCTTAAAAAAGAAAACAAACTGGGTAGCTCAATAATAAATGAAACTTAAATGGAGACAGTGCTAATCCATTGCTCTCAAGTAATTCAAGGTCAAACTTAAGGATAAACACAAAGGCCGTCTATAAGATGTTGCACCTTCCAATGCTCTAAGTAATGCAAAGTCAAATTTAAGAAATGATATGAAGGCCATCTATAAGATGTTGCACCCCGTATCTATCAGAATCCAAGCAAACACATAATCCAAAACTTTTACCACTTAATTCTTAATTCTACAATCATTATTCTAATCATTACTAATGCTGAATGATATGAAGAGTATACTTAAATAACCAAACATACAGGATGTGTAAACTAACAGCATTTAAGGAACGATCTCAAACTTACAACAAGATTTGAATCCTTTCTAACTGAACGATACTCATTTATAAAAGTTGAGCCATCCTTCAAACATATATTAAAAAACTGCTCAGCAGTGCATGGAAATAAATCCTGCAATAAAGAATAATCAATTATAAAAAAGTAATATTATGATAAACCAAACCCATGAGAAGGGTACAGGAATAAGGTGTTCATACATTGTATATACCAACAAGAACCTCTTCTTTGATGAAAGCTTGAAGCTTTCCAGCTTTCTGCACAACATCTTCAGGAATATTGGCTTGCCTTGTACCACTCCTGATGGAGCTACTATGTGCACGCAGTGCTGATTCTGCCCTCTCCTACATGACAATAATAATATCAAGTGAGACTTTTTTTCTTTATGAATTGCAGATGTTGGTTCATCAAATTTCAGGCAGAGTATAAAATTTGGAGCACAGCAACAAACAGCGTTATTCCAGATCAATTATAGGGGAGCAAATTCACTCACTAATGGAAGACTAACTCAAATACTCTTGACAGCTAAAATATCTTGGTCTCCAAACGGTGAACTACTAAAGGATTCACTGAAGAAGCATTTGGATGTTGCCCATATACAATGCAAAAGAAATCATTTCCAGATTCTGAGTACTTATAGAAAGCCTTTCCAGGGAAAAGCCATTGAATACTGTGTTCCAAGGGCTCACCGGGTACATACAACGATGGCATATGGATCGTCAACCACAAAACAGAACTTTACACGAGAACAAGGAAAAGGAGGACAAAAAACAGATGATTTAATGATTGCATATTCATCTTCAAATCAACCGTCAATCTAAATAATGACATCTTCGAGTTAATGAAGCTCTGATTGCATGGCTATTATCAATCAAGACTTGAGTTTTGTGTGTTTCTCTATGGCATTTAATTGGAAAATGTGCCCATGCGTGTGTGCTTACACTGATGTGTGTATAAATAACAGCAAAGGAACTGGAAAATTCATCCCTAGTATACACAACAAAGTATAGAAGAGACAATTTCTGAAGCTTGTTTCTAGGCCAAAAATTAGAAAAAGAAACAAAGAGACTGTAGTACATAACCCATGGGCACAGCAAATGAAAGGTTTACTATCAGAGGAACTATTACTGTTTCAAAGAATGGCTAAAAGACTAGTGTCTTTAGCAGAATCTCACGAATTTCAAAAAATTGTTCCCATTTTGTTCTGCATAATACATCATGCCAACTTAAAAAAATAAAAAAATAAAAATTCAATTGACATATATAATAACAAAAGATGACAAAAGAAACGATTCAAGGATAGACCTTTTTCTCTGCTTCTAGCATTGTGCGGTAGTTCTTTGCTGCACGCTGCAGCCCTCTTAATGCATGATTCCTGTTCCAAAAGGATGCAAATTTATACCTGACTCTACCTGAAAATGGCAAAGAAGGATAAAATGAAGTAATATAAACATAAATAAACAACTGAATTCATGCTAAATATAGAATTTGCCTCAGATGATGGGTGCTTCTAATTAGCAATCCAACAGAGTAAAAGCACATTTGATTTGTTTAAACAGGACATAGATATCTGAAAATTACCCTGTTATGGAAGAGAGAACTAGAGATATTGGCTTATATAAATGAAGGAGTGTTGCCAAAGCGAAGTACATTTTCCATCATGGAAAAGATGCTACATAACATAGTAGCAAGTTGAATGTGCTAAGGAATAAAAAGAAAACTCAAGTAACAGCTTATATGTGCATCTTCTGACACATCTACAGTGCTAATTCTCAAGCATCACATCACATCACATACACACATGCATGCATGAGCTGTAGGATACATCAACTACTTGGAACTAGCTGTGCAAGGCATTGCCTGGGGTCAACGAACCCACCTTGTGTAGGACAAGCTCTATCCTGGCGGACCATAGGAGTTGGACATCACAACTTGTGTTAACCTTGCAGGTTTTAAGCCTATCTCGTACTATGAGCAAGACAGTACTATGAAAAACCCAAAAATTGTAAAATAAACAGCACCTAAACCCTTAAGTAGGCAAACTGTATTAAGAAGCACAATTTTGACCAGACAGCACATCAACCAAGGGCAAGAAATTCTTAACTTGTGGCAGGGACAACCTTACTGTTTGAATCAAAATCAAGCAGGCTAGTCAAAATAATAAATATATTTTGAAAGATGAAGGAATATGGTAAAAAATCGATGGTTAATGTGAACCTCAAATGCAATCAAGTTTCTAACTAGGTGAGGCCCTTTCTCATAAGCTTCAAGCAACACATATATACTGCATTGATCCAATAATATGATACATTACAAATACACAAGCTGAAAAAAGAAACATAAAAGATTAGGGCAGATTTCAGAATGAAATGACAACCGGAAAAACTTGGATGTTCGGTATTGTTGCTGTTTTCTTTTATCTATTTTTGTTTTCAAAATTATGGCATAAAATTTTTTTAAAAAAAAATGAAGATAAAAAATACTCAATAGAAACTAAACTAATAACTGGAGACATCAAATAAAGAATTTAAAAACTTAGTATGGCATGTGAGAATTGATTGTGAAACCAATTTCAAAAATAGAAATGAAAAACAGAAACAGAAAATAGAAAACAGCAGCAGTACCAAATGGCCATTTTTTCCCTGATATCAGCACGAGAACTTAATACCAGGCAATTTAGGCAACAAAACTTCAAAAAGATGACCCAAAGTCAAGATTTCACAAAGAAAAGAAATGTCGAAAATTTTATAAACATAGGTCAATTAAAATATGGAGACCTCTTGGGCAATGGAAAATGATAGGAAATGCTGAAACCTTATAATGCATGCCATAGATAATTTCATCTCCAAGTGAAAGAAAAGGATAAATATATAAAAGCTTTTGAAGCTATCAGAGTTATGAATTTTATCACTAACCATCAGGACTTCCTAGAGGGGGAACACCGTGTCCACCAGCACCCATCCGTAGAATAATTGTTACAGCAGGATTAATAAATGCATGTTGACTCCTACGAATCTGTAAAAACCAAAAAAAATTGGTTGAACGTACGTGTTTCATGTGGTAAATAATAGGGCCAATATCATCAAAAGAAACACACGAAAGGCATACCTCATCTATATCCCCAAATGGTATTACCACCTGTGACATAAAAATAAATGAATAGGGTACAAAAGAAGACTGTAAGAATAAGTCATTGACTCTGAATACACCTATGCTGAATTAAAACCTAAATGCTTGTAACAAGATAAATAACTTGAATTTTCACGTCAATTGGACTAAAGAATTCTTAGCATAAACTTTTTATAAGAGGAAAAACTTTATAACCAAAAAAAAAAAGAAAAAAAAGACAACCAGAGAACTTTTTAGAAGTTATGACAAACAGATTATATCAAAATTTTAGAAACAGCAACATGAAGTTATACATGCAAATCTCCCTTGCGTTTTCTACCTACAAAGGTTGAACACAAAGCATATTACTGGAAAAAATCCAGTTACTTGGGAGAAAGAGAAACTTGCAAATAGGCTGAGTGGAGCATACTACATTCTTCTCCCCTAATATTGAGGTATGACACGACCAAAGACAAGAATATGTCATGCATTATTCTTCCGCCCAAACACAAAGGAGCTATCTCTGCCTGCCTTCACCAACACCCCTAGACAGGTTAAATCTGGGCCCGAGAAGGGGGGGATGGCGGGTGGTGTTTAAATAATCTATCAGTGAAGACCTAGTACAATTTATTTGAACAGTGTTAGAAAAATCAATAAAATGGTTATAATGAGAAAGATGAGCTAACCTTCATTTGCTTAGAAAACACATTAGAATGGAAGCATATGTTCCATGCAGAGACATACATGCGGCCATGATATAAGAATGACCTTTCAAGTGCACATGAATAACTATGCTCAACAACCTGAAAACACAGTACATTTGTTAAGTTAGCCAGTAACAGGATATGCAACAAAGAAACTAAAACACTAAAAGGACTTGTTCATAAATTCTTGAGTTCAATAGATAGACAGGTAGAGCAAGGGATGATTTTTGTGTAAGCTACCTCATCTGGAAGGAGGCTAAATATTGTTTGCAAAGGCCCAGGCTTTTGGTGAACCACCGTAGGTCCTTGTTTATCTGAAGATATCCTCCTTCGAGGATTAGCTCCAGCATATCCATTTACAGCCCTACCAGTTATAAACTTTAAATTAATTCAAGATAATTAACAATTCCACCAACATTTAGAGGTAAGACTAATTCTCGTTACTTGATATGGCAAACGGTTGGAAGTGAATTAATCTGCACTGGTCAAATGAGTTTCATTCTTTGGAGAGTAAAAGGTGAGTAGTCCAAAATCCATAAAGTAAGATAACATGAAAACCAAATTATTAACTCCAAAAATTAGATTTTACTAGGCACAGTGACATGGAGCAGCACAAGTTAAGCTAATTAGAAAATTGGCAATTTTTCATTAAAAAATTATTATCCAGGTATCTTAATTAAAACATTGTAAGAAATCAAAATTAAAAGTCCAGTAGACAATTAACTTAAACTTAGCAATAACAGCACTGTAACAAGTTATTGTATCAAATACAGTTCATGCTGAGAGAAAATACTTGGGCTGGCTTTGTCTCAGAGGTATTTATTATTAGGATTAGTTGGATACAATAGCTCAAATTGTTATTGCTAGTGTTCTTAGTTTATTTCAATATGAATGATACCAATAAGAGCTTCTGCAGTTTTGTTCAGGTGACTTGAGTGCCTTTATTTTATATCTTGATAGCTTACTTTCTCTTCCTTTTCATGCACTCTATTTCTATCTTCCTTTTTTTGCATGCAAATCCATGGATCCATAATTCTCTAATCCCTCAATACCATAATTACTTCTAAGACAAACATGACATTTTGATTGCAAGAAACATGTTTGGAACCACTATACAATTAATCACTAAGTGCAAATAATTAAGAGATAACCTAAGAGAAGAGAAAAGAGACTCAAAGCCAGATAAATGCAAAAGGAAAAACCCAAAAGTGGGATTCCCACTCCTTAAATAAAATTTTGTGTAATTCTAGCTTGATGTTAATGAGGTAGTGGTAGAAGGCAATAAACCATACCTGGTGGAATTTGCAGGCACCTTTATTGTTTTAATGTGGAGACAAACCTGAGAGGCAGTAGAAAATTTTATTCATCTTTACAGGAAAGAATAAACAAATTGAAGAGGTCAAAACCAATGAGAAACAGCAATAGAAACAAGAATGGGAAATAAGAAAGTTACCTGTCCTGATGGGCTATCTAATGTGTACCATTCAGCACCAGTTTGACCTTCACTTTCAACTGGAACAGTTACGGAACCAAGAACAGCACTTTTCCAAATTATATCCCAGTCATATATTGTCACATTAATCTGGCAAGACGTAAAAAAAGACATTAGATTGAAGGCAAAAAAGCAAAATAAAAAAATCTAACCAGAAAAAAAAAATCTCATTTGACCTTCAAATAACAACTTTGGACAGAAAGTTGAAGGATTCTCACAACTTCCACTGAAACTAAGTTGAAAGTCAACAAATAAAATAGGTAGGCAAATTCAAGGATACAATCACCAAGTAAAGCAAGTGATGTAACTTTCCCAATTAAATGATTATTAACCCCAGACACTATTTTATAGGCAGTTTAAGAGGAGAATAACACAGATAAACACGAAGAATTGCCAACATTGATCACAGTAAAGTGCATAGAAGAAGGGAAGATCAGGAATAAAGAAACTGCAAAACTTGAGACATCAATCAATGCTTCTAAAGGTACAAAAATGTACTTTTGGAGAATGATTTGCCATGTATGCAAGGTGATCTATAAAATAAAATTCTTAACACCTCACCCAGTTATTGATTTATATCAGCCAGTCTACAATTACCTGAACAGGGAGCTCATCAACAGAAAAATTGAACTCTTCTCCCCACATTGGATTTCTTGAACCAGGGACCATTGAGCTGTGTAGCAAAAAAGTAAAGATAAACAAATGGAACAGAACATAGTCAGAGTCATAAATCTAAATGAACAACTTGTATGAAGAAGATAAGATCCTATGATCAAGCATTCAAAACACTTAGAGAGATACACCATATGTATACAAGGTTAAACCGCATAAAATAAAGCTGGAATGGCCAAGTGATTAGCAAACAATATGATGAGTCAGTCACAAGCATAGAGTTGATGAAGTACATGTTCATGTTAGGAAGTTAATAACTATAACAACACAAATGCCCAATATTATTTTTATTTCATTTTTGATATCCACATGTGCCAAAAAAAATTCTGACGTGACTATTAGATTACTGCTGCCATGAAAATCCACCATGGCCATCCCAAGCACCATATTGGTATTCAGTCCCAAATGAACAATTATAAATTTGGATATATGTTTTAGAATCCATGACAAGTTAATAAAATTCAAAGCTGAAAACAGATCAAATAACCTGAAACGTTTTTCAGAACCACAAGTGATGATTGCATAAGGATCTGAAGTGCCATTTAAGTTTGCACCAATGAGATTCTTAGCTGCCAACAATTCCAACTGAAATAGAAAATACACAATAAACAATATCATTCTCACAGCCAATAAAAATGACTATGAGGACATACTAAATGGAGTCAACTATGCCGATCTTCATCCATGATACTTATGTAACAGAATCAAACATTTCGTTGGATCCAAAGATACCTTGATTATATATGCAGAATTGGCTTGAGAATCTCCTTTCAACTGTCCCATCTACAAAATAAGTGCAGAACTGCATGTCAAAGAAGTGGAAAATTACTCCGTGAAACAAGCAGCACACAAGATTGCAACACCACTAAAGTTAATATTTGATCAACAGGGAGTGCATGCTCAAGCGCTTCAGCTATAACCCATTTTAATTTATAAGTTTATAGAAAACCCCCTCAACCAAGCAACATGAACACATTCAAACAAGTGGAAGGTAAAATTTTGATCTGATCTTCCAAGTACAGAAAGCTCTAGAATTCCAGATTTTCATTTCATTTGTCCTATACCATAATCCTCAGCAACAAAAGAACAGCTAAAAATCCGAGCAGACAACAAGCAAGGAATATCAAAACATTAAGTAAAATCTATCCCATAGAACACATAAAATTGCAAGAAATCTGAATAAGGTACGTGAACTCTCTATATGAACTTTTTTTCCTTACTATAAACTTTTTCTCTCTCTCTATCCCATAGGTTCAGTGATAACACATCGATCATTTTTAAGAGCCAGAGATTTTATTTTGGTTTACTGGACCTAAGTACATATAATTAATGTGATTGTAGAGAAAAAAAACAAAATAGTTCCATGCCTCCTCACATTTTATGATGGTCCCTACATGTATTCCCCCGCTCCAAACTATTCCACTACTACCATTGGGTTGTTTTTAGAATCAAAAGACCAAAAGGATTGATCACACTAAAAGCTAGTGAACTAGAGAATACTTTATCAAAGGTAATTACTTTAAACAAGAAGCATTCAAAGCACCTACTGCAACTTATACTACTTTTGGAACTTATCATCATTTCAGTCCCTAAAGCGAGACAGGAATCAAATTACTACTTCACCACCAACAAAAGATAAAGAACACACTTTTTCACATGATCAATGGCATTACCCACACAAAATTCATGAGAAAAACTCTTCATGACGTTCAAACAATCCACTTCGAGAACAATAATTATCTAAAACCATAAAAGAAATCATATAAAAATAAAGAAAGAATCAAACTTTACATAAAAATAACTCAAAAAATCAACAATTGCCTAGAAAAACAAAAAAAACAAATCACGTAAGAATCTTAAAAATTAAAACTTCACATAAAATTCAATTCAAAACAGCAAACTAAAATCAGAGAAATTTATCTCAGGAGACGCAAAAAATAGCATCAAGTAAAAAAAAAGAGTCAAACTTGATAAAAATGAATTCTAAAAAATCCAAAAAAAAATAAATCAAAACAAAAGGAAACCAAAAACTAACCTTTTCTTTATCATCAATGCCATCTCCAGAATTCTCCAAAACCACCGCCCGATCACCACCACCACCATCTCCGCCGCCACCTCCACTCCACGAGAAAAAACAAAACGACAAGATCACAAACATCGCAGCAGCCACCGTCACCTTGATCTCCCACCATGAAGGCACCAAAAAATCCAGCGCTGCCGTTTCAATCATCCTCCCTTAGTTTCACACCTCTCTCTCTCTCTCAATTCTCGCCAATAACTAAACCAATCAATGATAAATTAGGGTTTTAATTAATAATGATAGAGAGAGAGAGCGTGAGCGTGTTGATTTTGAAGAGTAAATGAGAATGACCATTTCTAGAGAGAGAAAGGGCTATTTTTCTCTTTTCTTTTCCTTTTTTTAATTTTTTTTAGAGAGAGAAACCCATGTCACAGTCTATAAAGTAGACCGTTGTTGGGGGTTGAATTTTTTAGATCAATAGCGACGGAGAAGATAGAGTTCGATAAAGATTGAAAAGTCTTGTTTGGTATTTCGCTGCAATTGTAATTTTTAAAAAAATTAAATGTTTTTTAGTTTTAAATTAATTTTATTATATATTTTTAAATAAATTTTAATAATGTTAAAAATAAATTTTAAAAAGTAAAAAAATAAATATTTTTAATTCAAAAACAAATTGAAAAGTAATCTTTATCATATTTTTAAATAGATTCTAAAAATCTGTTTAATTTTTTATTTTAAAAATATTTTTAAAAAATTAATTTTTTTATGATTGATTTGTTATTCTAATATTAAAAATAATTTTTTAAAATAAAAAATATAATTTTAATATAGTCCCTGAATTAAAATTTTATCAATTAGGTTTTCAAAATTTGGGTTTATTTTATTGCATGATACATGTAATTTGGACGGAAATATAAATGAACATGGATGCGAGGACTCAATTGAGAGATATATACTAGTTTGGAGATTTAATTGAGAACATTTATAGTTTGGGAACCTAAGGAATTGTGGGTGATTTAATTTGGACGGAAATATAAAGTCGAGGATTGCCCTCCAGAATTTTCCAGGAAATTTGGTCTCCTCCTTTTCTTCTAGAAAATTTGACAAGAAGAATAAAATTTCAGATGCTTGTGCTGAGCTAAATTGGATGACAATTTCCGAAGGTGATAGAGATAGAAACTTGAAGAAGAAAAAGGGCAAAAGTTAGCAAACACATTCAATA
>Ga0325403_1004777_pt1 | contig 12645 bp, 4 predicted proteins | sample PopdelMetagenome_19_FD_205665 | JGI IMG/M metagenome (GOLD analysis project Ga0325403, IMG submission 205665) | Populus deltoides microbial communities from Bellville, Georgia, United States - Xylem-PdKOR-R4 | ecosystem: Host-associated > Plants > Phyllosphere > Stem > Wood/Secondary xylem...
AAAGGTATTTTAGGCTTAAAGAAAAAAAGAAATTCACCAACAATAAATTATTTTCATGTATGTCACTATGAGAGAGGCGCTTGAATTAAAAAAATAGCTCTTATATTTGCATTGATATGTACTCTTGATGGAATATTGAAGGGAAAACAAGATCAAAGAAAAAAAAACACACATTTGAGATCTGAGCCAAATGCTTCACAAAGTCACTTGCATCCTGAGCCACATGCTTCACTTGCTCTCCAGATAATTTTTTTATTATGAAGCTCCTATCTGATCGATGCCTAAATGGCATGACATGATGTGGCAAGGGAACTAAATGTGGGGTTTTTTTTTAATAAATTAATAAATTATCACCTTAATTAACAGATTTTTATATAATAATATTATTTAAAAATGCTTAGTAAATACAATATATAAATATCATTTTTAAAAATAACTATAAAAATTTAATTGATATTATCACAGACTTTGAATCGACATCAATAAAATTAAACATTTGGCCTGGCGACCGAATATATTTAGGCTTGTTGATGAGTTTATTTTATTTTATTTTTTTTAATTTTTATTTAGGTAAAACATAATTTTATTAAAAAAATTATAAGATCCAAAGCATGAATAATTGATTTAATGATCCGTGATATAACATGTAATTTAGTTAAAATATTTTATTTGTGATTTTATGATTGTAGTTAAAATATTTTACTTGTGATTTTATAATTTTATAATTCGAGTTTATATTATATGTTTCGTGTCGTGTTAAAAAAATATTTTTGACAATCTTGACGTGGTATCCTGTGGATTGAACGTGATAGTAGTAGTAATTGTTTGTTTTTGTATTTTAAAAGAAATTAAATTTTTTTATTTATTTTTGTTTTTGTTTAAGGCTTCCATCGCGTGGTCAAGTTTTTTTTTGTTTGGTGGTGCTTCTTACTTGACTAGAATATAAAAATCCACCGCCCTTCCACCAGAGGTCCAGAACACTCCTAAAAACTTATTTATATGAGGATTGCCTTCTTACCTTTTCGCCAGTAGCAGCAAACCTCCTTTTCTTTCCTCTCCCTTTTTCGCCCCTCTCTTCTCTTCCTCCTCCTCCTTTTCGCCAGTAGCAGCAAACCTCCTTTTCTTTCCTCTCCCTTTTTCGCCCCTCTCTTCTCTTCCTCCTCCTCCTTTTCTTTATCTTCAGCTAATTAATTAATGATCAAAACCATGATCAGTATCTTCAAGAAACCTCTCTTTCCTATCTCTAAATTCACCCTACTTTTATTTATAATCCTTGCAGCTAGTGCTACTCTTGTGAATTCAACCAAACAACCAAGATTTCGAGGCAGCAGCATGTATTCTCCACAAAGAAACCGTCCCGTTCAGCCATCAGCTCCTAATCCTTGCAGTTTCATACCGGGACCAGGCCACTGCAAACCTTCTAAGTGATGCACGCTTCATATAGTCCATCAACACATGGTAAGGTTTTTTTTTCAATTTCTAATAATTTTCTTCTTTCAGATCTTGCAATCTGTTGTTAGATCATATTAAATGGTTATGTTTTTACCGCATTAATATTTTTCTTTATAGAGAAACTATAGACTATAAATATAGAAAGAGAGATTTTTCTTTCATCTTATCTTCTCTCTTTAATAGAAAGCACCTCCCTTCCTTCTCGCACCCTCTATCAATATAGACTATATTTGAGTTTTGTTTTATAATAAATATTTCTTCTTATAATTTCTGACGATCCTTGTGATCTCTCTCTTTATTTAGACTGACCGTGTTTTTTTTCTTTAATTTATATATAAATTTCAGGGATCATGTTGATTGTGGAAGTGGAAATTAAGAGCACGTATGGGTGCTGGAGAGTGTGCCAAGGAGAGTTGAGTTACTTTGTCCTTTCGTATGCAAAATAATGACCATTTCCCTAATATCTTGTTGGTTTTGGGATTAGTTTGGACTGTTATTTGAATTTTGAAATGTTGGATCCTCACTACTTACGTTGAAGGAATTATTAATTTTTAAATTAAAAATGGCTATGATTTAATTTACCATATACTATATATTGTTTACTTGAAGCCAGAATAATTTTCTAAAACTTTATTAGGTGTAGTTTTCTTCACTTAGACTCTGTATCCTATAAGGAAATTAAGAGCTGGAGATGTTTCTTTCTTTCATCTTTGATTCTCTCACTGAATTCACCCTTTCTTTTCTTCGATAAAATGCCCGTTTCATTGTGTCTATTTTATATTCATGCATAAAGATTTCATTATAATTAAGATTAAAATAGCTAAGAATTCAAATTTCATTGCCTAACTAAGTTTTTTTTAAAAAAACAAAAATTAAACCCAGAATCAAGCTTTCAAGATTTCTGAAGGGGATAAACCAGCATTACCCCATGGCTTACAATAGTCTAAGATATTTTGGCAACTTGTCTTTATCGCTTTAATAGGGAAAAAATGGAGGGATCGACATCACAATGATTTGTTCCCTTTCTTACTGCGAAAGTTGAAACACATGCAGACACCTTTAACACAACCACGTACTCTGCCGTATACAACTTTTTTTTTTTTTTTTTTTTGACTTTAACTTTACGTGTGGCTGCCATGGACAAAAAATCTTGCCATTTATAGTATTATATATCATCAGCCACCAACCTATTAAATTAATGACATCCCTACCTGACCTATTAAATTTTCTATCAGGTCACATCCCTGTGAAACCTGTAACATTCCTATCAAATCTATTAATTTTTCCTTGTCAAACCTAATTTTTTAAAACAAAATTAATATTGGGGGTTGGATTACATAGCACGTGGAAATAAATTCTTTTAACAATCCTTGGTCCTTCGCATGCCAAAACGTGAACGAATTAATGCACCGTCAAATTCTTTGCCATTCATCGTGTGAAACTAACTTGTATAAAAGAAACCCTGCTCTCGGTTCATTCACATCCTTTCTGCAGGAACTAATAAAAAAGAGATGAGTATCTTCAAGAAACCCCTCTTTCTTGGGTCAAAATTCGCCATCCTTTTGTTTCTGCTCATCCTTGCTGCCAGTACTGTTGCTCTTGTGATTGCAACCAAGCAATCAAACTTCCGAGCAAGCAGCGTGTATTCTCCTCAAAGTTACCGTTACGTTCAGCCATCAGCCCCTAATCCTTGCAGTTACCTGCCTGGATCAGGCCAATGCCATCAGCATGTTTTTGTTTCTTTAATTTATATATAAATTTCAGGGATCATATTGATGATGGAAGTGGAAATTAATAACACAAGTGGGCGATAAAGAGTGTGCCAACGAGAGTCGATTTAATGAGTCCTTGTCCTTTTGTATGCAAATTAATTATTATTAACGAGTATTTATTTTTAAATTAAGAATGAACTGCTATGATTTTACCACATACTATATATTGTTTACTTAAAACCAAAATTAATATAAAAATGTTATCTATTTTTTTAGGAGAGATTGTATACAATATTGAAGGTTCTTAAATTTTGAACTTCTTTGTGGAGTCACATCCAGCTAGATTGGGACTGTAGCTTAATTTATTGATGACCAACAACTACTTAATAATTACTACCTACGGGTGTCATTAATCTTCATTAAATTAATGAAATAGTCAATATACATTATTATTTATTTAATGTTGTGTACTTTGTAACAAGGATCGTGTTAAGATTGAGGTTCTACATGTACATTAAATGTTTGTTATTATGTTATAAGGTTTTTTTTAAAAAAATATTTTTACCTGAAAATAAATTAAAATATATTTTTTATTTTTAACATCAATTAAAATAATCAAAAAAATACTAAAAAACATTAATTTAAAATTTTTTTCAAGTAAAATAGATTTTTAAAATATACAGACACAATTACAAATTAACCCGAAAAACAAACTTTTTTTTTATCAAATCTGAATTCTAAAACACAGTTTCTCTCTGATGAACTAGAAAAACAATAATATAGATAAGCGTTAAAGACACCACCTTGAATGCCTAACAAGCCCGCACATGACTCACATGGTGCAATTAATATCAACCAGTACCATGACCTCCTAAGAACAGTACAAGAAGTTTCACAACTCTTCATCTTTAAAATCATCGACCAACTAACTAGCTATAGTAGTAAATGATACATGAAAAACCATCATCAGCGCCAGTACAATATCCTTCTGGCACATCAGAAGAGAAAACAAGCATCACACCTTCAAATGAAGAAACAGAGCTCTGACTGTAACCTAGTTCCAGCTGGTACTCATGCGAGGACAGAAGAATGACATTGTTGATTTTATATTAAAAAAACATTAATTTAAAGATTTCTCAAGTAAAATAGATTTTTAAAACATGTACAGACACAATTACAAACACAATTAATACCATCTCGCCATCATTTTTTTTCTTTATTATTTTCTTCACATCTAACAACGACCTTTTCTTTTATTATCATAATTAAAAAATATTTTATGTATAAAATATTTGATAAGAAAATATTTTTCAAGTCAAATATTTTTAAAAATATTTAAAATTACACGTGATAATATTTTATTTACGCAATCTAAATATTACAATATCAATTCCTATGGCTTGCTTGCAAAATATTTTGGTACTCTTGCACGCTTGCTTTCATCTATGGCTTCGAGCTAGATCTTTAGTGGTTAGTGGGTCATTTCTATTGAGCCCAGGTTCTAGAGTTTGGGTACCCAACTTAATATAACTGCCCAAAACATTAAAGGCCCAAAATTAAAAATTTCACATCCGGGCAACCCGTAATCGCCAAGAAACCCATGTATAGAAGCCCTTATATCAACACTCTAGGGTAAGGGTTTTTCATCAGTAACCAGACCGAGTAGCAGCAGAAGCCGATCAGAAGCAAGCGAAAATGGTAACCCTCGTTATGCCTAGATCCATCCTGTCCTGATGGGTTTGAAATCTGAAGCTCAAATTTTGATTTTTGATGTATGTTGGTATTTGTAGCCGTCACACAAGACATTTAGGATCAAGAAGAAACTAGCAAAGAAGATGAGGCAAAACAGGCCTATCCCTCATTGGATTCGCATGAGAACCGATAACACTATCAGGTCTTTTTCTTGTATACGTTTTGTTGCTTGCCTTATAGAAAAGACAAAAAAGTTTTAAAGCTACTGAATGTGGGTTTTTTTGGTTTTTTAGGTACAACGCCAAGCGTAGGCACTGGAGAAGAACTAAGCTTGGATTCTAAGGTGTTTTGGGTGTTTGGCATATTGGGATTTGTTAATTTAATTGGGTTTTAATTCGTTGGAGATTTGATTAAGAAAAGAATAGGATTTGATGTTGTTTTCTACGGAACTCATGGGAGTCCCACTTGATAAATCTTGCTATGTTTGAAGTATTGATTTGCTGAAGTAATTTTCAATTTTGATGAAACTTGCAAGTTTTCGAATGTTAGTGTTCTTTTATCGGCTGGGAATGCTGAATTGATTTTGTTCGTTGGTATGCATTTTGAATGTGTTTCTCTTACTGTTTTATTAGGTTTCAGGTGTTATTAGGGTGGAATCCTTGCTGTTTCTCAGATTTATTAGCTTAGGTAATGGAAGTTAAGTGTCTCTAGTTTTCTTCTAAATACCAACTATTGCCCAAGCTAGGTCTAGTGGATCGACTTGTTTAATTGCTTTGATGCATTACATTAGTTAGTCCAATAGCTGTCCTTAGGTTGATTTGCAATCTATGGTTCAGTTGTGATTCAACTTTACATGTTCAAAGGAGGTTCTGTGTTCTTTTGTATAATGTTTACATGTCTTATTTTCAGCTTGATTATCTTTTCTAGAATCGTAGTCTTCTTTTCATTTGATTTTTGAACAAAATTTCTTGTCCGAGGGTATATTTTCTGCTTCTGACCATAGCTTGTGGTCTAGTTTCTAAATGCAAGCTGCCTTATCATGTAGTCTTGAAGACAGTTCAAGTCTTCCATAGCTTGTATTTTCATGATCATGAATTTAATTTTCCAATTGTAATTTGGGGATTGCTTATGGTGCTTGGTTTCTTACCTCTTAATAAACGTGTTGCCAATCTCCAAATTCAGTGGGTTCTTATTTCATCTAATTATGTACTCTTAGATGGCATAAACCATCTGACCTTGCATGGCCAGGTACCATTTAATGATCTGGTGGTAATTTGTACTGCAATTTGATGCAGTTTTCTGAAGATTCGATTGTGCATTCAACGTTCGTTATTCCTTGGTATCGAAATCCACACCAGGGGAATCTCATTTGCAGAGGATTTCTGTGAGTGTTTCCTGGCCCTGATGAGCTATTATAATCTTTGTATTTATTTTTCCCCTTCTACTGATAAAATATCAGTTAATAGTGGAAAGCGAAAACCTAACGAGTTGCCTATGGGACACATTAATAAAGAAAGTGTTCAAAAAGAATGCCAAAAGCCACTGACTAACCAATTGATCACTTTATTATTCTCAAGTGAGTTAAAAAGGCAAACATGTCCATCGTTGACCTATAAGATCTTCAATCAAAATTTGGTCCCATCTCCATAGGTAAAGCTTAGGAAAATCTGTTCAGGACAGATAAAACCATTTTGGGTAAAGAATTATCCATGGCATAACGAGTGGGTGTGTTCTCTTAATGGGCCGAGAAGTAAGATTCTCTTTACTCATTGAAGACTTTGAGTTTTGGAACACGGAGATAGACCATGAAAAACTTTTTGCTTGGATATTAAACCTTACCTAACCTAACAAATTAATTTGAGAAACTCACATTTTTATGAGATGGTTATGAATTTTATTTATATTTAATTTATATTTAATTTTTGTTTGAAAATAATATAAATTATATTTTAAGATCTCATATAACAACTAAGCTTTTGGGTAAGATGATTCTTTGACAAGGTATAAGAGTTTTATTAACCAAGTGGTCACGAATTTGAATCTTATCATTCATATTTTATTTGATAAAAAAATTAAACACAAGGTGGTGTGGTCTATGCAAGTTTCAAGTTCAAAAAACTCATTTGAGAGGGGTGTTAAAGAATAATACAACTTATAACACCTTTGTTTCACTTCTAAAAAGCTTAATTTTTTATTTCAATCAACTCTATTAAGATAGTATATTATAGAAAGTGAAAGCGACATTCTAAACATTTGGAAAAGTCTTTTAAAGATAAAATTATGAGTGATTTAATATTTTTCCTTCAACAAGTATTGATGGAAAGTTTTCTAGTCTTTAACCCCAAAAAAAATTAGAGATAACAGTTTGATCCTAAACCCCTAAAAAGATTAGGAATTACAGTTTAATCCTAAACCTGTAAAAGGATTTGGTTTAATTTTACACCCGTAAAAAGATCATGTAACGGTTTGGTTCACTCACTAAGAAGACTGGTGTGTGATCATTGTAAATCAATCAAATAGCAGAAACTAATTGCAATTATTTCTTAAAGGTATATTACTCAATTTGATAGAGGGTTACAACTCATTGAAAATACATTTCTCATTTGTATTTTTAAGCTTTTATTTATTCAAGTGTTGTTCATGATATTTTTGAATTAATTCGACCATGTTTTTAGTTGTTTTTGCATATATGTTCAAGTTGCTTTGAATACAAGTTGTAATTTGATTGTTCGTTCTTATTCTTAATCTAGTATTTTATGATGTCTAACAAATGATTAATGATATGCTTATAATTTTTTAATACTTATTCTTAAATTTCAAACAGTTTAAACTTTTTAATGAAATGGTTCGGTATTGTTTTCTTCAAAATAGATCTCTTATAAAATAACTAATATAACACTACTAGTTACTCTCAGAACTTTATAATTTTTTTATATTTATTTAGACATTTACATTTTCAGGGGAAATCTAGTTGGACATTTACATTTATTTGCCTTCCTTTAAAAGGAAAAATTGAACAATTTCACAAGTAATTTTCAATCTATTATCATATATAAAGCAAAATATTTAGTCAAATTAATCTAATTATTGTAATTTTATGTCCTAAGTTACAAGTTAATCAAATTAATCTAATTTAAATAGGATTTCTTTCAATATTTTTTAAAATAATAATTTGTCAGTCTCATTTTTCATCATTAACTTTACTTGATCAAGCGAATTCTAGTAGAAAAAAAAATTACTCTCACTTTCAACTTGGCAGGTAAAGAGGCGTCCATCGATTATTATATTAGTGTGTTTGTCACTGTAGTTGAAAAGTGATTTTTAAAAATTTTAATTTTTTTTAATTAATATATTTTTGATGTTGTTAGATTATTTTAATGTGTTAATATTAAAAATAATTTTTAAAAATAAAAAAATATTATTTTAATATATTTTAAAATAAAAATCATATTAAAAACAACCCTGCTGTACTAAAAAAAAAAAATCTCTATATTAAGATAATGTCACATGATTAAAGAATGATCCACCCAGGTGACAACTACAGGGGATATTTTCTTGAACTGAAACGAGTATCTCGTTAGTATTAGAATACTTGCGAATGGTCTTTGGGACTGATTGGACGTTCCTGAGTTGACGTTAAAAGTGTAAGATCTAATAAATGACTCGTGAGAACACTCTCAATCACGCAATTTTCCTAGTAGAGATTCGCATGGGATTAACTTCTATTAAAAAATAATCTCTCTTTTTTGTATTAGGTTTGATTAGCGATTCATTGTATAGGATGGATAGCGAAAGCGCGTCTACTTTAAGCAGTACTTTATCATTTTAGTTTTAATTTTAATTTTAATTTAATGTAATTTCATGGATAAATGCTGTTAGTAAATTGCAGCAGCTAGTGCTTCTTTAGATGACCAGTGGCATATTGCCATGTGGAGAGTAAGGTGAGTAGAAGCCAGAATTCTCTATTTTAATTTTGTTTTTTTTAGAGGTAGAGCACAAAATTCCTTGGCAGTCTTCGAAACTCCATATATATAAACCCTTCCTCTCTCAATACATTTCGTATCCTTATCTGAAAGCTACTCAAAACCATATATGATGAGTATCTTCAAGAGACCTCTCTTTCTTGTGTCAAAATTCACCATCCTTTTGTTTCTGATCCTTGCTGCCAGTGCTACTGATCTTGTGATTGCAACCAGGCAACCTAAATCTCGAGCAAGCAGCATGTATTCTACACAAAGTAACCGTCCCGTTCAGCCTTCAGGACCTAATCCTTGCAGTTTCCTGCCTGGATCAGGCCACTGCAAGCCTCCCAAGTGATGCCTGTTTCATGTATATTGTCCACGTACGGTACTTTTTTAAGGAAAAGAAGACATTTTTTTTCTTACTTTTTGATAATTCTCTTCTTTCAAATCTTGCGATTTGTCGTTAAATCATGTTAAATCATAAATGGCTATGTCTTTACTACATTAATATTTTTCTTTATAGAGAAACTGTAGAATATACAGAAAGAGATATGTTTCTTTCATAGAAATACTCTCCCTTCCTTCTTGTACCTCTTATCAATATAAGACTATATTTGAGTTTTGTTTTATAAGTATTTTTTTTCTTTTAATTTCTGACGATCTTGTGATCTCTCTGGATTTAGACTGACCATGTTCTTTCTCTTTTGTTTACATACATATTTCAGGGGTCATGTTGACGATGGAAGTGGAATATATTAAGAGCTAGAGAGTGTGGCAAGGAGAGTTGATATAATGAATCCATTTGTATGCAAATTAATGATCATTAATAAATATTTCTTTCCCTAATTGGTGTTGGTTTGTTGATTTTGGATGTTAATGATGCAAGTATCATTTTGTTTATTGAAATATTGGATCCTAACAAATGCTGGAGGAATTTTTAAATTTTAAATTAAAAATGAATGGCTATGATTTTACCATATACTATACATTGTTTACATAAAACCAAAATAATTTTCTATAACTTTATTAGATCTCTTGAGTATTTTATCTTGGATTGTGACATCCCTTAGCGGTTTTTTCTTTTTCTTTTTTTGGTTTTTTCTTTTACATCATTTTTTTCTATACGAAGATTAAGTCTAAATTTCTTTCTTTTATTAGATCGATGTATTCATAAGATTTATTTTCTTAAGAAATAGAATTTTAAGAAAAATAAAAAAGAACTATTTACCACCTCTGATTAAGCTTGTAGAGCATTTTAGTGCCTCATCTTAAGATTGTGTTTTTAACTTCATCTGGTTGATTAAATGAATCAAAGGGCAATAAAATAACCATTAAAATACATAATTTTACTCTAATAAAATTTCAAGGAGTCATTATTTTATAATATTAAAAAGATAAAATATTAAATTCACTCGAGTTTTATAATTTAATTTGTTAAACTTATAAATTAAATTATTAATTTTATTAGATTTAACGATTTTATTCTTAACTATTTTATATTTAATAATATAATATTAAAAATAAATATTTTTAAAATTAAATAGTAGTTAAATATTAAAATATTTATTTAAAATTAGAATAGGATAATAGAAAGCAAATCAATCCAACGTCGATCCCTTTATTATTCTCGGGAAGTTAAAAGGGCAAACCTGTCCATCGTTTGACCTCTAAGATCTTCAATCAAAATTCGTTCACGTCTCTGTAGTCAAAGCTTAGGAAAATCTGTTCACGACAGATCGAACCATTTTGGGGAAAGAATTATCCATGACATCATGAGTGCGTGTGTTCTCTCCTGCGCCGACAAGTAAGATTCTCTTTAGTCATTGAAGACGTAAGACGTGGGGTTTTGGAGCGTGAAAAATTGACCATGGAAACTTTATTAACTTAAAAAAATGCAAAATACCTTGAATTTATAAATATTAAACAGACCCAACAAATTATTTTTTTTTTTTAAATCACAACTTTACGAGATAGTTATAAATTTTATATTCTCTATTCTTTATTTATATATATATTCTCATCTAATAACTTAAACTTTAAATTTAAATAGTTCTTTAACAAGATATAAAATCTTTATTGACCAAGCGGTCATGAGTTTGAATTTTATCACTCACATTCTATTTTATAAAAATTAAGAACAAGGTAATATGAGTTTGTGCAAGTTTCAAATTCGAAAAATTTTCACTTAGAAGAGGTGTCAAAAAATAATAAAAATCATATATATTGAGACCTCAACTAACAATTTAAACTTTTGGGTACTGAAATAATTCTTTAACATCTTTTATATTCATTACAATTACAATTAAAATTTTATATTCATGGATAAAGATTTCATTACAATTAAAATTAAAATAGCTAAGAATTTAAATTTCATTGTGTCTATTTTACCTAACTAATTTTTTTAAAAAAAACAATTAAACTCAGAATCAGACTTTCAGGATTTTTGAAAGGGATAAACCAGCATTACCCCCATGGCTTACAACAGTACATCATGTAAATTTACATGATATTTTTAAGAGATATTTTTTAATTAAATTTATATTAAAAAAATTTTCTCAAACACTCCGTTATAATCAGTTGCAAAAAAATCTATTTTATAGCGCGTTTCAATATAACAGAGAAAAAAACAAGAAAGGAAGAGTGAGTTGTGATAGGCTCATAGCCACACCATTACCATATCCAACCATAATCAAAGAAAGCTGCCATAGGAGGTGGGAGGTGCTGCCATCGGAGTTGAGAGTAAGTCACACGCTACTCAAAAGCGACGGACTTGGTCCGCTAGCTAGCTGGCACTTACATATTATTATAGGCGCCGACCAATTTCTTTCCCCCTCCACTTCGTTCCTTAATCTTTCAATAATTATCTAATCCACTTTCAGTCCTACACGGCTGGATTGTCTTTATTCAAATTAGGGAAGGAAAAAAAAAAAAAAAAATATATATATATATATATATATATATATATATATATATTAAAAATAAACTAAAACTGCTAAATATTTCATTATTCAAGTTCACAGAAAAATGCTGAACAACTGTTTTTTCTTTTTTTTTTACATTTTTTTTAAAAAGCTGTTTTGTTTTTTTCTTGATTTTTTTAATGATTTTTTTGTTAATGTTAAATTTTTTTCTATTTAATTATCAAACTTTCATGACACAGGTTTCGGGTTTGACGGGTTAGCCCAGATTTTTTTTCTGGTTTACTTTTTAATTAATTATTTTTTCGAGTGCAGTCCAAAGTGAAACGCCGAGCTGTTTTTTTTTTTGCTTTGTTTTTTTAAGCTGTTTTTTTCTTTATTTTTTTAATGAATTTTTTTTGTTAATGTTAAATTTTTTTCTATTTAGTTATCAAACTTTCATGACACAGGTTTCGGGTTTGACGGGTTAGCCCAGATTTTTTTTTTCTGGTTTACTTTTTAATTAATTATTTTTTCGAGTGCAGTCCAAAGTGAAACGCCGAGCTGTTTTTTTTTGTTTTGTTTTTTTAAGCTGTTTTTTTCTTTATTTTTTTAATGAATTTTTTTGTTAATGTTAAATTTTTTTCTATTTAGTTATCAAACTTTCATGACACAGGTTCCGGGTTTGACAAGTTAGCCCAGATTTTTTTTCTGGTTTACTTTTTAATTAATTATTTTTTCGAGTGCAGTCCAAAGTGAAACGCCGAGCTGTTTTTTTTTTTTTGCTTTGTTTTTTTAAGCTATTTTTTTCTTTATTTTTTTTAATGAATTTTTTTTGTTAATGTTAAATTTTTTCTATTTAGTTATCAAACTTTCATGACACGGATTCCGGGTTTGACGGGTTAACCCAGCTAATTCTAGGTTAACCTG
>Ga0325403_1004778_pt1 | contig 12645 bp, 8 predicted proteins | sample PopdelMetagenome_19_FD_205665 | JGI IMG/M metagenome (GOLD analysis project Ga0325403, IMG submission 205665) | Populus deltoides microbial communities from Bellville, Georgia, United States - Xylem-PdKOR-R4 | ecosystem: Host-associated > Plants > Phyllosphere > Stem > Wood/Secondary xylem...
AAGCAGCATCCAGCTGAAGAAAGTCCAGCATTGATCCTCATGCCTCATTCTCGAATACACCATCTTTTCTGGTTTCTTTAGGGATCATCAATAGACAATTGGGACATAAGTTCTTCCTTGTAGTTCCGATCTCACGCCAGATAAAAGACCTTAAAGCACCATAATGAAGCTTGCGCGCGGGGGCACCCCATGTAAGGAAGCCTTTTCTGTTCCTAAAAAGAAAAATATAATTACTATCATATAGAATCATCTCAATCTAATACTTTAAATTATTAGGTGAGATCTAAAATATTATTTATATTATTCTCTAACACATCCCTTCAATTGAAAGCTTTTTAAATTTGAAACTTGCACAGACTCATATTACCTTATGTTTAATTTTTATCAAATAAATGGGGATAGTGAGATTCAAACTCGTGACCGTTTGGTCATTAAAGCTCTGATATCATATTAAAAATCTATTTCAACCTAATAATTTAAACTGTTAAGTGCCTTTCAACATGAGAGGATTAAGCTGGAGTGAAAGTATAAATATTATGCATTATGGGAAAGCTGTATTATTCTGCTTCTTTTTTCCCAGAAACTGCCTGGTCTTGGGCTGCATATATACCTTTAGTTCTTGAATCTCTATAATTAGTTCTTTAGAGCTCGACCCGTTCTGGTAAAATTCTCAAATTTTAATTGTTGGAACTTGTCCTCGCAGACAGTCAATCAGCTATGTTCTTACAAAATATATAAAAACAATTTGTCCCATTTGCTAGTAATCTTTGAATTGATAGTCTATTTATGCGTGCTAGTTATAGCAAAGTCAAATATAATCTATTTTTCCACCTTTTAGTAGCTGTTGGTCATGGATGATTAATGAATCTTCTTACACTTGTAAGTGATTTATTTCATATTTATATTAACCGGATCACGAGCCACGAATGGCTTGGCCATTGAAAAAAAAAAAAAGAAGGAAATACTAATTATCATGATTGTCGTTGAACACCGTTGTGTACCACCGAAATCTTTTAAAGGTACTTTTATAATGCCATTGGGTTTACGGTGCCTTTTTAAAAAAATAATTTTCTTTTTTCTGATATATATTTTTTTATTTTTCCAAAACCAGGTATGTTATTTTTTTAAAAATAACTTAACCAGAAGGTGAACAACTTAAAATAAGAGTGATGTTTTTGAAAAATGACTCATTTCAATAAATAAAAAAAATTGCCAATTAAATTATGCACTATTCTCATCCTACCGACTAAATATATTTAGGACATATTTGTATTTGCATTTCAAAAATATTTTTAAAAAAAAATTAAAAAAACAAATTTTGCTTTAAATTAATATTTTTTTTTGTGTTTTCAAATTATTTTAATGTGTTGAGGTCAACAATAATTTAAAAAAATATAAAATATATATTATTTTAATATATTTTTAAGTAAAAATTACTTTGAAAAACAACAGGAATCATATTTCAAAACACCGCCATTAGGTATATTAAAACCATTGCCTTTGATTTTGATTTTGATTTTTATTTATTTTCAAAAACCAAAAGCATCCTAGAACCCACCCTTTTTAAATCAAGATTATATATGGAGGATGTTAAATAGTGTAAAACATTATAGTTATACGTTCATTTGCATTGTAACGTAGTCTGGACACCAATCTAATAACAAAATGATATGCAACTTCGCAAACCCAAGACTTGTCACGCCCATACATCTGAAAATGAGCTTAATGCTTCATTGTTCAACACTTTGATAGCATTTAGTTATTATTAGATTATTTACTCGCGTTATGTTATAGGTTGGTTTGATTTTTTTTAAATATAAAAAAAATATTCAGATGTTTTTAATGTTTTTTTCTAATAAAAAAATCGTGTGAGAGTTGACCCAATATAACCCTATTTATGAGTCCAAAAACAACCCATAACCCGTAAAAATATAGTTCCACTACAAAAGATTTCAAGATGATATTTTTTTTTTAATATTATGATAACAATATATTAAATTGACTTGGGTCAACCCGAGATAACATGTCCCGAGATAACATGTCAAATCCGCAACTTAGGTTACGAGACATAAAAAGCAAATTAAAATAAATTATGAAGTCTAATTCTCAATCAAATCAATGTTGAATGATGAAAATAAAAAAAATCAATTAAAAAAAAGAACCTAAAAAATGACCTAAGTTAACCTGTCAAACCCACGACCAGGGTCATAAGATTGAAATAATCTCATAGAAAGCAAATTAATCAAATTATGAATTTCAATTCTCAATCAGTCCAATGTAAAAAGATGAGATTAAAAAAATCAATTAAAAAACATAAAAAAATGACTCAAGTCAATCCGCCAAACTCATGACCCGGATCATTGGATCAAGATAACCTCTTATAAAAAAAATTTTAAAAAATAATTTGATTTAACCTGGACTAACCTGTCAAATTAACAACTTTGGTTACGAGACCGAGATAACCTTATAGAGAGCAAATAAAAACAAATTATGAATCTTAGTTTCCAATCGCTTTTGTTGAACCCAATATTAAACGATAAAATTTATAAAAATTCTAATTAAAAAATGATACAAAAAGTGAGCTAAGTCAATTCGAGTTAACTTGTTAAGCACTATTACTGAGTCATGAGGTTGGAATAACCTAATAAAAAGCAAGTCAAAATATATCATGAAGCTTAATTCTCAGTTAAATACAATATTAAATGGTGAAATTGAGAAAATAAAAGTCAATTAAGAAAAAGAAAAATAATTGAGTCAATTGAGTTAACTCGTCAAACCCGTGACTCGGGTCATGAGATGGGGACTTAATAAAAAGCAAATTCAATGTTGAAGAACCCGTGACCGAGATAATAAGACTGAGATAATCTCTTAGAAAGAAAACAAAAACATAACATTATTTAACTAGGGTTAAAACATTAAAATTCGTGATCTTGGTTGTGAGACCCAGTATTGAATAATAAAATTAAAAAAAATACAATGAAAAAAATGACACAAAAGACAACTCGAATCAGTTCGGGTTAACCCATTAAGCACTATTTCCAGGATATGAGGCTGAAATAACATAATAGAAAGTAAACATAACAAATCATAAAGTCTAATTCTCAATCAATCCAATAAATAAAGTTAATTTAGAAAAAGAAAAAAAATGAATCAACTTGATTAACTCACCAAATTCATGATTTATGTCATAGAAGTATGATAACTCAATAAAAAAAACAAATATAATAATAAATGATGAAATAAAAAAATATTAATTGAAAGAAAATCAAAAAAGAAAAGAAAAGGGAAAAAAAGAAAAGCAAAGCACTATTCAAATAAATAGTATTTTGTGAGGAGAGGTACAATAAAACTTCTTCCTCTTTTAGTTTATAGTTAATAATAATAATAATTAAAAAAAAGTACCCCGCTAAATCCATAAACCGGGACAACCAGGGTTATCTTGTCAAACTCACAAACTGGATCATTGACTCAGTAAAATTTAATAACCTAATTTTTTTCAAAATCATTTTTATTTAACTAAATCTTTTAAAAAATAGATCATACCACAATCTTAGAATATTTTTTGAAATCGCGATAACCATATAAAAACAAATTAAAATAAATTATTAATTCTAAATACTCATAAACACATCATATAAGGACTAAATTAAAAAAAAAATCAATAAGCAAAGGAAGAAAAAGTGGTCAAAATGCAGAAAAAAACAACATTATTAATTACTATTGTAATGATAGTGTTATTGGGTGTAAGGAAACATTAATTAATTTTTTCCATACCTTTTAACTTTATTCTTGATTAATTTTATGATAGAAAAGATAGAATAGAAGATAAAAAAGTAAATATTTTTTATTTTTTTTATTTTGAAATAACTTGAATTTATTATAAAATTATTTTAAGAATAGATTTATTTTATATTTTTCTTTATTTCTCTAATAAAATATGTTTTTTTTATCATTATGAAGCCAACAGAGCATACGAGTCACAAACATTAAATAAATTAATTACATTACATATATCCTATTTGTTCCGATAATGACAACAAGATCTACTGAATTTGTTCAGTCAAACCCCTTTTATCCTTATAGATCTCCGTTTATGAACTATTTTTTTTTTGCATTTCTTTGCAGAACTTAGCATGCATTTGCTACATTGTGTTTGATTAAATGAATGTTCATTGGTTTAGTTTATAAAAACTCGAAGGACAATAACAGTCCATTCTAATTATTAAAAAAATACATTGCAAGGTTTTCTTTGTCTCCCTATGTTTTTTTAAGAATTCCTTTAATGAATGGAGTCGTTCACAAATAGTTTAATAGAAATTAGATATGTGTTATGTTGTGGATCAAATCAAATATTTTTTTAAAATTTAAAATAATTGTCCAGGTGTTTTTTAGGAAAAATATTATTCATAAACTCAAAATCTAATACATATTGGATGATATTTTTTAAAAAATATTGAAACAATGACATATTAGACATACTTTTAAAAAAAATATTGAGACGATAACATATTGAACCAATCCAGTGAGTTGATCTGTCAAATCCATCACTCAGGTCATGAAATTGTGATAATCTTTTAAAAAGTAAATCAAGATAAATTATAAAACTTAATTCTGAATCAACTTAATGTAAGGATGAAATTGAAAAAAAAATTATCGGAGTCAACCTATTAAACCTATGACTTACGTTATGAGACTAAGATAATTTCATAAAAATTAAATTAAAAAAAAAATACAAAGCTTAATTCTCAACCAACCAAATATTGAAGGATGAAATTGAAAAACAAATCAATTAAAAAGAGGGCAAGAAAATGACATGAGTCAGCCCGAGTTAACCTATCAAACCTGCGACTTGGATCATAAGACCAAGATAACTCCATTAAAAAAAATATATGAGACCCAATTCCACCAGATCCAATATTGAGAGTTGCAATAAAAAAACTAAATTATTAAAATCATGATAATCTCATATAAAGCAAATTGAAAAACTTACAAAGTCCAATTCTCAGTGGAGCGCAATGGTGTTAGCATTGTTTTTATTGATTGAAAACAATAGCAACATAGGTGAATGGATGGCCAGAACTCGAGGACAAGTTCTCTCTAACTCAGAGAGACTGATGTAGGAGGATTTCTAGGGAAAAAATATTTTTCTTTGCTATTATTATTTCCTATTTAGATTAGGAAAATATTTTTCTTTATGGTATTTGTTTTTTATTATTTAGTTTAGGAAATAAAATATTAAGGTTGGTAGTTTTATTTTTTTCTAGTTTGTTTAGGATTTTTATTTTTTTTTCTTTATTTTAAAGTTTTCTAGTTTGTTTAGGTAGGTTTTTGGATTTATTTAAGGAGTTGTCAACCTCTAAAGAAAAAAACTACATTAAGGTTATTTATACCCTTCTATCATTATTATTATTCCTTTTTCTGTACATATTTCTAAGAGGAAGGAGGGTGCATTTCTTCTTGATTTTTCTTTTTTCTAAATTCAAAACCATTAACAAAGCTAAAACCCTTTAGAAAAACTTTATTCACGCGACTCAAAAGCACCATTCACTAAAGAATGTAATGATGGTTATGCCTTTCCCACCACAACTCTTTAAACTAGCAATTGGGAGTAGTTCAGTCTTTGCGCATGAGACATTAGTCATTATTAGATAGTTTAGGGATAAGAAAGTCTTTTTTCTCATTTTCAAAGCATAGTGAAATGACCAAAAAAACTCTTAAAAAAATAAAATTGATATCCTAGGGCACTTCCATCTTTTCATACTGGTTTTTTTCTATAATAAAATGGGTTAAGAGACAATTTGATATTTTAATATAAAAAAAAATGGCTGACGTGTGTAAGGCACTAAACAACATGTACAACACCTCCTGCCAGCCAAAAACCATCTTCCACTATGATTCATCGCCATGTCCTCTTCCTTATAGGATATCTTGTGTGGTCTAGGTGGTACGGTTTGTCACCAATAGCTTTTTTTTCCACACTTTTCTCTCTCCTCCCCTTGAATATCATGTTTCCCATGCAAAATTTCAAAGTTGTCCCTTAATGTTTTGAGATTTCAACTTCGGTCCTTATTCTTTTGATTTCTAGTTTTTGTTTTTGACCTTTTTGTAAAATTTTGATCTGCTTTCAATGACATCCTTCAATCTCAATTTGTGATATATTATCTTTTTTCAATGTAGTCCTTATTCTTTTGATTTTTTGGGTTCTTTTGTCAAATTGATTTTTCTTTTCAATTTCACCCTTCAATTAAAATTTTATTTTTTATTTTTTATTTCAATTTTGATCCTCATTATTTTATTGTTATTTTCTTTTGGGTCGTTTTATTTATTTGATTTTTCTTTACAATTTCACCATTCCATCAAAACTCATAATTTTTTTTTCATTTTGATCATCATTCTTTTAATTGCTATTTTTTGTATAATTGAATTTTTTTTTTAATTTCATCCTTCAATATTTGATTGGTTGAGAATTAAACTTTTTTATTTTTCTAGATAGGGAGCTTCTAGTATAATGATTCGGGTCATGGGTTTAAAAAGTTAACTTGGGTTGATTTTTTTTATGTATGTTCTTTTCAACTTTCATCGTTCGACAAAGGTTTTATATATATAATAGACTTTCAGATTTTCTTTGTTTTCTTTTCTATCGGGTTATCCCGATCTCATAATCTGGATCGCGGATTTAGCGGGTCAACCCTGGTTGGCTTGACCCTTATTACTTGGGTTACAAGTTTGTCATGTTAACTTGAGTTAAATCGAACCAATTGTTTTTGTTTTTTTTTTTTTTACTCAATCTCATCCTTCTGTATTTCATGGAATGACAATTCAGCTACATCATTTTTCTTTATTAGAAAAAAAAATATTTTTTTAAGTTATTGTGATCTTTTTTTTCTTTTTAATTTGATTCATCTATTGTCAATGGCTTATTTTATATATCATCTGATTGAAATAGAACCAATTTATTTAACCTAATCACGTTTATGACCAAATTTTTCTTTCTATTTTAAAACGTGCTTGCAGCATTGAACATCAATTTTATGGGGGGAAAACCAACCTCACAGTGTAGCCCAGGTTCATGGCTAGTTTATACTATATATGGATATAATAGTCGGCTCTAATTATATGTTGACTACATAAAAAAATAAAATATCGTTTATCTCACTGAAAAATTTTAAAAGAATTCTTAATAATTATCTTTTTAATTGGTCAATAAAGGTTGGCTTCGTTATTGTTTTGAAAAGGAAAAAAAAAAAAAACCTTGTCCTGACCCGGTTAATTACTTAGTCGTTAGCCCTCTATTGTTTCAAACGAGCCTTTGAACAATCTTTATTGAATTAAAGTATGGCTGGCAAAACTAAACTACCACATTGTAATAAATAAATAAATAACCATATACTTGATGTAAATTCTAATATTTTCTACAACATTATACATTAACTAAAAAAATAAAAAGAGAAGGGATTTTATTTCACTCCTCCTTACAAAATACTATTCACTTGGATGGTATTTTGTTTCTTTTCTTTGGGTTTTTTTTCATTTCTTTCTTTGGCTTTTATTTTTTTTTATTAATTTCAATTATATTTTCAACATTAGGTTTATTGGAAATTCTTGTTCATATTTTTTTTCAATTTATTTTTTATGAGGTTATTTCAGTCTCATAACTTGCACCACGGGTTTAATGGGTTGACTCAAGTTTTTTTATCCCTTTTTCTTATTATTTTTTCTCAAATTTATTTTCAACATTAAATTGATTGAGAATTGAGTTTTGTGATTTGTTTCGGTGTACTTTATATGAGGTTGTCTCTATCTCATGACTCGAGTTATGAATTTGACTAGATAACCCGAGTTGACTTAAGTCATTTTTTATATCCTTTTTTATCAAATTTCTGTCAATCTCATCTTTTAACACTAGGTTTATTAGGAATCGAGCTTAGTAATATATTTCAATTTGCTTTCTATTGAGTTATCTTAGTCTCATGACTCAAATCACGAGTTTGATAATTTAACTCAGGTTGACTTGAGTAATTTTTTATCCCTCTATTATTTGATTTTTTTCAATTTTATCTTTTAACATTGAGGTTATTGGAAATTGAGCTTCATAACTTGTTTTAATTTACTTTCTACAGGATTGTTATGTTCTTATGACTTAGTATATGGATTGACAAGTTATCTCGGATTGATTCGAATCGATCCAATATATTTTCATCTCAATATTTATAAAACAAATCTCATCTAGAAAATATATTTTGAGTCAAACCAAGTTTTTATCGGTTATCTGGGTTGCCTTTTGACCCTTCAAGTCGAACGGGTCACATCGTATCACTTCCCACAAGGTTTAGATTTTTTTTCTACTAGACAAAATATTAACAATGCTTAGACATTTTTTTCTTATGTTAAAAAAAATTTTGATCCAAACCACAACGTAGCACAGGCCAAAGATTTAGTACAAACTAAAAAAACTAAGGTCATGCACACTTTATTCATTCTTTATATGAATAAGGGTTTTTTTTGTTCATTTCCCTTTTTTATTTAATTTTTTTTCTCAATTTTATCCTCAAAACTTTTTCTTACCAATCTTTTAGGTTGCCTTTAAGCCTACCAAGTTTACTTGACAACGTAAATCCCATATATTTTATTTTGAACCTAGGCTAGGTAGGTAATTGGTTGAGAGGTTTTTTTTCTTTCAATTTCATCCTTAGACTTTTTTCATCGATCATTTGGGTTACCTTTTGAGTGTCCAAGTTGACTGGCCATGCCAGGGCAAATCCCACACATTTAATTTTAAACCTGGGCTAGGCAAGAAATCAAGGCGAAAGGTTTTTTTTCTTTCAATTGTCCTTCATCTTTAAACTTTTTTTAATAGTTATTTGGGTTGTTTTTGGACTGGCCAAGTGGATTTGGTCACATTGAAACAACTCCCATACGGTTTAATTTTAATCCATACTAGGCAAGAAATTAGATGGAGAGGTTTCAAGTTTGATCCACTAGGCCGAATTTAATAATAATATCAAATGATCTTTTAGGGCCTAAACATTTTTTTGTTACATTCATTTTTTTTTAATAGAACTACAACATAGCATGAGCTTGTAAACTAATACAATCTATTTAGTTATAGGTTCTAGTGAATTTAAAGTAAGGAAACATGTAAAAAAGATATTAACATCTATTATTAAAGGTTATTTCTATGGCTAATAAGAGTTTTATTTGAATTAAAAAGGCAAGGTGAAACCTTAATAAAGTGATTTCACTTTTAATGTATATTGTAGCTTAAAAAATTTTAGTACACAATATTGTTTAAATAAAAAATGATTTCACTATACCTTTTTTTAGAAATGATCTTAATATATAATAAATGAAATAAAAATAAGCAATTAAAAATAAGCAATTATATGTGCTAGATCACACGAGGAAATATTTACTACTCCATTAAAACCTTTCATTTGCTCTTTTAAACTCTAATTTTATAAGATATTTGAGAGTCAAGAGTGGTCTATCTATAATTTATAAGCACACGCTTAAAAAGTCTTTATAATTTCAAGGAATAACATAAAATTTAAGGCTACCGCCCCCCCTCCCACTTAAGGGTAGCCACCTCTTTGATAATGGTTGTTGTTGGTCGCTATCGGACTCCGGTCCTCCCATCCTCACGAGGTAGATGTTTGGATAGGGGTCCCCTCATAAAATGAGAAAAAATGATGATCACACATCACACAATCAAATAAAGAAATCACCACCTAGAATTAACGATCATAATAACATAATAACTAATCTATCAGAGTCTAGGTAAGGGGTTGGTTACATGAAGTGAAGATGAACTCAACCAATAATACCTCTCTAACATTTGTCCTATGGCCAACTGTAGAGCACACATCGGTCATAAGAAAAACAAAAGTCTAGTTGTAGTGCACATAGGAAAAAAGAGTGAAGTAAAATAAATAACAAGAAAATACATAAAAATCCCTCCCTTATAAAGATAGAGGCCTTAGGACTCAATAGCACACGCAATAAAATAAACTCATAAGCACATATATAAATAAGATTTCAATTATCAACACAAAGGATGGAATTCTCAATTTACCATCTTTTTAATGTAAAGCAAAACACCAAACCTAATGGAACTGGACACAAACTACACATAAAATATCATCATCATTGGCCAACTATCCTTCAAGGGTTGTTGTTGTTGTTGTTATATATACCTCACAAAACATCATTATGAAAAAAAAAAGATACATATATGAAAATACAATAAGGAAATTATGTTTTCAAGTGGTCAATCAGTAATGCCAAAGGGTGAATCGATCAGAAAACACAAATTTTTAAAGGAACAAGTTAAAAACAAATTATTTATAGGTGATTCGATCGAAGAAGCATATTTTTTTAGAATTGGTTGATCAAAACAAATCGCTTATAGGTGGACTAGTTAAACATAAGATTTTGAAAAGAATCAGTAAAATACAAACCACTCATGGGTGAACCGATTAGAAAACACAAATTTTAAAGGAACAAATTAAAAACAAATTACTTATAGGTGACTCGATCGAAGAAGCATAATTTTTTAGAATTGGTTGATCAAAACAAATCGCTTATAGGTGGACTAGTTAAACATAAGATTTTGAAAAGAATCAGTAAAAAACAAACCACTCATGGGTGAACCGATTAGAAAACACAAATTTTTAAAGGAACAAGTTAGAAACAAATTACTTATAGGTGACTCGACCGAAGAAGCATATTTTTTTAGAATTGGTTGATCAAAACAAATCGCTTATAGGTGGACTAGTTAAACATAAGATTTTGAAAAGAATCAGTAAAAAACAAACCACTCATGGGTGAACCGATCAGAAAACACAAGTTTTGAAATAAACTGGTCAAAATGAATCTCTCATGGGTGGATCAATTAAACATAACATTTTTAAAAATGATTTGTAAAAAATGAACCGCTTATAAGTGAGCCGATCAAAAAACACAAGTTTTTAAATCAATTTGTTATTACAAACTGCTAATGGATGGAGCAATTAAAAAAGAGATTTTTTTAATAAGGATCAGTCGAATGAACTACTCATGGGTAAACCAATTGAAAATGAGATTTTGAAAAAGGATTAGTTGAAAACAAGTCGCTTATAAGTGAACCGGTTAGTAAAATAGGATTTTGAAATCAATTAGTCAAAACAAATCACTCATGAGTGGATCAATTAAACACAGGATTTTGAAAAAGGAATCAATTGAAAACAAATCGCTCATGGGTGAATCAATTAGAAGAAAATAGGTTTTAAAATTAACTGGTTAAGATGAATAGCTCATGGATGGATCAAATAAATACAACATTTTGAAAAATATCAATCAAAATGAACCATTAATGGGTGAACCAATTAGAAAAACATGGGTTTTAGATTTAACTAGTCAAAATGAACAGCTCATTGGTAGACCAATTAAATAAAATTCTTAAAGGAGAATTGCTTAAAACAAATCGTTCATGGGTGAACCAATTAGAAAAAACACAGATTTTAAATTTAACTAATCAAAATGAATCACTCATTGATGGACCAATTAAATATAAGATTTTCAAATTAATTTGATAATCTTCAAAATTCATCTCATACCGATGATTAAGACGCATAAATAATTAGGCAATCGATATTCATCGAGTCCTTTCGCATTGAAAAATTAAGTCGCACAATCAAAATTAGAATATGAAATTCGATATTTAATTTTGACAAATCGCTTCACGAAGATGCATCATGCATAGTCAATCAAGAAATCATAATATAATCACGCTTGGAAACAGTTAATCAGGTAATCGATTATGCAAATTAAAGTTCAATCAATTATTCAAGCCTTGTTTGGCAAACATTGGGACTAATACTCGTCTCGAATAATTCTTCTAATCAAATCACTATCTCATCCTCTCAGTTCTATCACAGAACATTGATATCATCCTTGTCCCTCCTTGAAACCACCCAAGGTCTTAAACCCTTTGGATTTGGCGTGCTAAGGAGTGCTGTGGACAATTCATTCAGTCAAATATCTACAAATACACATAAAATAATTACACAAAAAAAATCTTGGGTTCAAGAAATTACCAAAATGCTCTGATCTAGGTGAAATTATCATTTGCACCTGGTCAAATGGCAAAATTATAGGTTTGCCATTGCACTATTCATGCACTGTCTTTGGAGATATTTTAGTGTTGGTTTCGATGAGTTTTTGGCGTGTCGATGAGCTCCCAAAAGGATCTGGATCTCATTCATCCACTAATGATAGCCGTGTGTCTCACAGCCAACCAAGAAAGGAGATCAACGACAATGAAGTTTGGTTTTTAAAAATAGTCTTTTCCCTCTTTTTGATTGATTCTAGTGGTGTTGGTGATTAGGGCTAGTCGGGTTTTGATCGAGGGAGGCTAAAGCTCCTTTTTATGGTGGTCCCATAAAAAATAGGGGTTGAATGGTAGAGATAGGTGGCTAGAATTACCATCTAGGCATCTACAGCTGACATGGGTTTAGACAACTCAGATCGCTTTTGATTTGAACCAACGATCCAGGTCAATCTGATTTGAAATTAATCTAATGGCTCTAATTTGTTGGGGGTTGTAATCATATATGGGAGAGCTTAGATGAAATCTCTCTAATCCAACGACTAAGATGTGTATGAGTT
>Ga0325403_1004784_pt1 | contig 12642 bp, 7 predicted proteins | sample PopdelMetagenome_19_FD_205665 | JGI IMG/M metagenome (GOLD analysis project Ga0325403, IMG submission 205665) | Populus deltoides microbial communities from Bellville, Georgia, United States - Xylem-PdKOR-R4 | ecosystem: Host-associated > Plants > Phyllosphere > Stem > Wood/Secondary xylem...
ATGTTTTCTAAGAATGTTCTGTTTTTTTTCCTTGATGTTTTTTATTATGTGTTCAAAAACTTATTGGTGAGGCCATAGAGCATTTTGTAGCTTCCCATGATTGTTTTAGAAAGGCAAATAAAATGGTGAAAAATGATCTGACTTTTATGATCAATAACTAATCCTTGAAGAAGCTTTCACCAGATCGGATTAAAATTCTTTTAATGTCAAAAGACTATATCATCTATTTGATATTATTATTAAGAACATGTTTACACCGTGTTTTCAAAAAAATTAATTTTTTTTGTTAAAATTTAATATGGTTTGTACGTTTTGGATCGTTTTGATGTGCTGATGTCAAAAATAATTTTTAAAAAATAAAAAAAAAATCATTGACATGTATTTTGACACAAAAAATTATTTGAAAAGTAACCACTACCACACTGCAAAGCACGTTTTAAAACTAGTTCAGCAAGTTAACCATAAAACCTCTCTACCCGACTTTTTATCTATTATAATATGTAAAAATTATTTTAAATAATTTGCCGGTCCAATAGCAACTTGATACATGATTTGGTTATTAAAAAAAAAGACACACAAAAATTGTATTTTATTTTTTTTCTTCCACAATTTAAATAAAAAAAAACTTCGAAGATAGAAAAAAATAAAAAAAAACGAAAGTGAAAATCAGAGAGCCAGCTCCGACTCCGAGACGTCTTAGAAAAAGGAGGAACATTAATACCAGCTAGTACAAATTTAATGAAGTAGCAAATATCATTTTTTTAACGATCAATTTTCTACCTTGTTTGCAACTAGACATCCCTTTACAAAACTAGGCATTGGAGTCCTAAACAAAGAAAAGGTACTGCATCTACACATTTTACTCACCTGATTTGGGCTTTGCCGAACCCTTCATTCGTGTGTTCGTAAACAACCCCCGGGGAGAAGAAACCTCAACTTATCCGCATTCTCTATCAAATAAGCTGGAAGATGAACCGCAGAAGCCGAATGAGGTATTGGTCCCATCTTCTTAATCAGCTCCCGAAACGTGTACTCCTCAGGTAGCATATCAAAGAGATCATCTCCCCTGCAAATGAGTTTCTGAATTCTAGAGTAGTTCAAAAAACCCTTCCTCCTAACTCTATCTGCATGGCTATAAGCAGTCATCTTAAACACAAATTCCTGAAGTCGACGAAAGCAAAAACTACAATGCCACCCAGAATCAGAAAGAATAAGGTCAGTTTGGCGTGAATGCCGATATCCGGTCTGAGGACCAAAAATCTGGATTGTGGCCCGCCAACTACTGTAATCTACAGGGAACTCAAATGAGTACATGTAGTGCTTCAGCTCAAGGTGTATGGCATGTGGAATTTCTTCACACCACTGCAGTAGTTTCACGGTGTGTGGGCTTGGAATCTCATCAGCGTCAGACATAATTATCAAGTCACCGTTGGAAATTCCTGAACCACGGAGCAAGCCGTTCATAGCTCTCCGCTGCTCAAACTCGAGTCCAAAAGGGCTTTCATATGTTCCACGGGTAGCAATTCGGCCTGAAAATACACCATGGACAATCTTCTCCTTCACAAAGGCAAATCTAAACCGGTTCGAGTCAAAGAAGAGAGGCTTGGGGATGCCGGTGAAAGTGGTGTTTGACTCAAGGATTACAAATTTAGTGATGTAAGGATGAAGCTCTCTCCATCTAATCTCGAGAATGTCTAGCTCATTGCTAAAGATGATGGCATCAAATACACGACGAGGTTCGGAGCGTAGGGACCAACCATGTAGGAGGCAAAGATGTTCCATTGAAACATTCTCTGCATAATAGTGAGGTACATGCTTAAAGGGAGAAGGGGGATTGTCCCAAAGTGGACGGAAAAGGTAGGAGATATGCTGGGCATGTATGAGGATTCCAATCACACAAATCGGCACAAATATCAGCAGTATGAAGAGAACCTTAAAGGGTACTCTTCTGGAGGCTAAGCGGAGATGTCTAGGGGCCATGATTTGGAGTAGAAAGATCTAAAGGTGCAGTCACATGCATGGTCTCGGTTCTGTATGCCCCAAAGTCATGCTTCTTCCACCATTAATCACCTAAACAATATTTGGGTAGTCATGCATGAGACTAAGGGCAGTTAGAAAATTGTTTAATGACTTGTTCGCTAAACAAAGTTATTGAATAAAAATGCACCAATAAAGATAAATAAAAGAAGCTCACAAGCAGCATCAGGAAAATTTCTCTTAAGGGTTTTTTAGTTCAAAAGCATCATATTTCCTAGCTTGAAAGGGCAAAAAAAATCAAAAACAAAAAAATCCAGCATGCAACAAATTGACATTCCCAATCCTGATATTATACACCCAACCATGTCTTATTAAAGTCTAACATGAAGTGGATCAGACTTGAAGTCTAACAGAATGCAGTTAATGATCAAGTTATTATAAACATGCAATGTTGGAGTCAAGCATCATGGATTGCCACCACAACTGCCAATATTGAATTACTGAAACTTAATAGCAACAAAATCTTGAAGTGAGGTGCACAGCAATAGCATCATCATTGCCTTAAAAGTTCTTTGAACTAGACAATGCAGCAGACCTATTTTTAGTTCTCTGTGCTCAGAGGAACAGTTCTTGAAACAAAACAAGCTGGACAACAGCAACAACCAAGACTCAAGCCCAAACTAGTTGGGATCGGCTACATGGATATTATTTCACCATTCTGCACAAATTGCAACAAGCTGTAAAACAAAAGAAACTGGCATGAATAAAATTGACAAAGAAAGAAACATGAAGCAGAGGTTAAGCGCATTCTGAAATTTGGAAAATGGAAGTCAGGAAAGGTTTTTCTCCTTAAACTTGGTGCAGTTAAGCAAGCAAACAAACCAGTAGGAAAAACCCTTCTCAGAAAATTTTCAAGTAAACAAGCAGCAACAGCAATAATCTATTTAGAACCCAATTCTTATATCTCTTGTAACCAACTTCTCCCTCTCCTGAACTCTAAATGAAACCATCACACTAAAGCTACAAAGAAAAGAAATGAAACAAATGAAGCAAAGCAAAATTGAAGCACTAACTTATAATTTAATATGCACAGTCCATTACCTTTTCTATTTCTTCTTTAACAATAAAATCACAATTGTCAAAATTAATCATGCAATCACCTATCAGTTTCTCATCCGTTACTCTAAAGCTTCCAAGCAGTTCCAAAGCATGCAATGTCAATATTTTTCTATTGATGCTAGTTTGAGTAGTTTTCCTAATACTATGAACTCTTTTCAAATCTTTGAGTCGTAACTCTGTTGAATTTTGAACTTTAAGCGGATAGAGTTAGCTGCTTGGCATTCAAAGTTGCATGCACGTGGGCGCGCACACACATATATATAGAGAGAGAGGGAGGGAGGGTGGGGGGGGGGGGAGAAGACACATGATAAGGTTATCCAGATAACTAGAATCTAGTATTTTTCAGCCCAAATATTCTCTTCCTTTAAATCCAATATGGTATCTCTTGTTCTTATCTCTCAACCTTTACTGTCAAGCTTACACTAAGAATTACATTGTGTGGAAGACATAATTTGCTTAAATCAATCGAACAATCAATACCCCACCTCTCCGAGAACCCCCATAAATAAACTTGTCAAAAGCATCATAGATAGTACACCAATAGGCTCCAAGGAGTAACAAGAAGTGACATAAAAAAGTAGAGTTGGCAAAGCAAACCTTATAACAGCTAGCCAATCAGCTTAGATTTCACACCAGAATTTATGTCTATCTTTGTAATAAACAATCTGTTTATAACAATCCATTATGACAGACAATCAGTTTTCAACAAATCAAAGCTATTTTTCTTACAAACCCTTTGCAAACGTAAATAGCAACCACAATGTATCTAACAATTCAAGATAAGCATGCATCATCTTCATTCTCCTCTACAAACAAAAGAAAAAGGAAATCATTGTAACATTAAAGAAGTAATAATTTACCATAAAAAAAAAAAAGCAAGCAACACACCACTTGGAAAGAACCACAAATTAAGAGGGTTAAACCCAATTGACAAAAATGATTTTCAGATTAAAATAACAACAACAACAACAATTTCATATTTTCTACAGTAAATTACTATATATTTAATAACATGCAAAATAAAATATTAAAGAATTGACCATTATCATACTTAAATCTGAGAATATCCAAATCCCATTTCTTTAATGACATTCAAAATAAAAAAACAAGAAACCAAGTTGAAGCAAATAAGGAAAAGAAATTACAATTAAACATAATTACCTTAATTAAACCAAGTTCAGAAGGAGCTGGAGATTCATCAATTAAATGAATAGATTTGCTGAAAAATTCCCGTTGTAATGTGGCACCGTTTTTAGCTAAACAGAGAGGCAGAGATAGAGAGAAGAAATAAAAATATTTTTATGTTATGGTGGAGAGAAAGAAGAGGACGGGGGAGTGATTGCCTACGGGTTGAAATTGTTGGCAACTTCAGCTCAAAGGTAGATTAAATGGTCACGTGGCATGTTATTAGTAAAGGAAGTGGTGAAGTTTTAGGGTGGCGGGATGCAGCGATGAAATGAGAGGCAGTGACGTGGCATTTTTTCTTTCTAGTCCCTACAATATTTAATAGGGATGACAAAGTAAATTTAATAGGAATCAATAGTTTTTTTTAATAGTTATTTTACAATGAATATAGTATAAATATTTATTAAAATTGATTTAAATTTACATCCAAATTTAATTTGAAATATATACATAATATCTATAAATATAAAGTATTTATATTTTTTAAAATTTAATATAATATATACATTTTTTAATATGTACTAGCTATTTGATTTACATTCTATACAGGCTTTTTTGATATACTTTTTTATATATAATTTTTTTATCGTAAATTAAAAAACTCACGCATATATGTAATTAAATAAATTAAGAACCATCTGTATTAATAAACTAAAAAAAAGTTTATTGGAGATTAAATTTTATAATTTAGTTTTTAGTTTTTTTTTTGCATTTGTTTTTTTTTCTAATTTTATACTTGAACATTTGATTCATTGGAGATTAAATTTTATAATTTATTTTGATTTGTTTTATAGTGGTTAGATCAGTTTCATAACCCGTGTCACGAGTTTGGTGGGTTAACTCAGTTAACTTAAGTTTTTTTCTTTCTTTAATTTATATTTTTTTTTCAATTTTATCTTTTAATATTGAGTTGATTAGAAATTAAGTTTCATGATTTATCTTGGTTTGTTGTCCATAAGGTTATCCTGACTTGTGACTCGGGTTATATGTTTTACGGGTTAACCCCAATACACTCATGCCATTTTAATATGTCATGTTTTTAGATTGATTTTTTAATCAATTTTAACCTTTGATAATGAGTTTTTTGAAAATTAGATTTTATTATTTGTTTTGATATGTTTTATATGGAATTACCACAATCTCATTACACCTTGGTTTCGGACTTGGCAGATTAATCCGGATTGACTTAAGTTATTTTTTTGTTTAATTTCTATAAGGTTATCTCGATCTCATAACCTGGATAACGTGTTTGACAAGTTAACTCATGTCAATTTTTTTGTATTTTTTAATTAATTTTTTTTAATTTTATTTTTTAATATTAAATTAATTGAGAATTATGTTTTATAATTTATTTTATATAAAATTATTATAATTTTATGTTTCCATTCATGAATGTTACAGGTTAACTTAGATTTAATAGAATCATTCCAATACATGGCTGTTCCAATTTTCTAACTGCCCTCTCGTACATGACTACGTACCCAAATATTGTGCAGGTGAAAATGGTGGAAGAAGCATGACTTTGGGGCTTACAGAACCGAGACCATGCATGTGCCTCACTTAGATCTTTCGACACCAAATCATGGCCCCTAGACATCTCCACTTAGCCTCCATGAAGAGCACCCTTTAAGGTTCTCTTCATGCTGCTGATACTTTGTGCCGATTTGTGTGATTGGAATCCTCATACATGCCCAGCATATCTCCTACCTTTTCCGTCCACTTGGGACAATCCGCCTTCTCCCTTTAAGCATGTACCTGACTATTTTGCAGAGAATGTTTCAATGGAACATCTTTGCCTCCTACATGGTTAGTCCCTACGCTCCGAACCTCGTCGTGTATTTGATGCCATCATCTTTAGCAATGAGCTAAGACATTCTCGAGATTAGATGGAGAGAGCTTCATCCTTAATTACATCACTAATTTTGATGTGATATCTACATGTAACACAGTAATATGGATAAACTAAGTGATATTCAGTTTCAATAGAAACTTAGAATCAATTTTATTTTTTTTGGTTAACTATATATTGAACCAAATTGATGCATCTTGATTCATCAAGTCCCATTATTTTGATAATTAAGTTTGGTTTGATTTGAAAAAGAAATAGAGACCACTTGTTTAGAAGTTATCTCATATTCATAAAAAAAATTCCATACACAATATGATTTAGTTAAATATAATTTAATAAAAAGTTAATTGCAAATTTAAACAAAATAGCTACTTTTAGATGCTATTTGGTAATGTGATTGCGGGTGAGGTTCACCCGCAATCATATATTTGAGTGTTTGGTAACAAAGAAAAAAGTGATTTTCATTGATGGGACCCATCAATTTTAACTGTTGCACCACAGGTTTGGAGAAGCAGCATTTGATTTCCTCTTAACAGTGGAGCATGGCTTTTCAAATTCGTGAATAGTTGTTTTTTTTTGAAAAACTAGTGCAGTTAATTTATTTCACTCGCACTGTTCACGTGAACAAGAACTTCTAATTTTTTTTGTTTTTTAAAAAAATTAGTTTAAGGTGAATTAAATTTACTCTTACTGTAATCTTAATTTTATTCTTGATAATATGTTACCTAATTTTATTGCACGCTCAAAAAATCATGAAAACTGTAGTTCTTGTTGAATAAATTTTGGACGTAATGAAATTGTAAATTTTTTTTTAAAAAATTGAGTTTTACTTGAAAAACTAGTATTTAATATTATTTAATAACACTATATAAATTAGAAGGATATCGCATGATGACGTAGCATTTGTGAAATTTGATCGCTATTCCAATTATGTTCTTGCCGGGTCCGATCCAGTTTAAAAAAATTCAGTTTTTATTTTTATTTTAATTGTGTTTTATTCATTAAATTAGAAGGATATCGCTTGATGACGTAACAAAAAATTCAATTTTTGTTGCTGCGTGCTTAAGAAACCATGAAAAATATAGTCATTATTGGATAGATTTCGTATGTGATGACATTGCATGTAATTTAATGAAATAATAAATAAATTTTGATATCAATATTATTTATTTCATGATGTAATAATAGTAGTTAAATCTACAATATTTAAATTAAAAATATTTTTAATTATTTTATAATCTCAATTTGAAAAGTATTTTTTTAACCAAACACATTAAACTACTTTTTCTTCAACCTCAATTTCAACCACATATTTAACCAAACACCTATTTTTTCAAACCAACCTCAACTAAAAGTACTTTTTATAAAACAATTTTTTTCAAACCACAACTACAACAGTAACTCCAATACTAAACACACTCTTAATCAAATCAATTAATTCGAACCCACCAAATAGTCTATCTTACAAGAGAAAAGTAATGCAATTCAACTATCAATCAAGATTAGAAAACTTTTCGAATTTGAGAGATCAAACACAATGACAAGTCAAAAAAAAAGGAGAAAAGAAAAGCAATTACCCATGGAAGCACTAGCACAAAAACACAAGGAACATGACTTTAGTTGTGTCAGGCTTTAGTAGTAAGATCTTTAGCTGCCCATGTTGTTTACCACAAAAGCATACCATTTTGTGTCAAGAAATTCTAGCTGGCAGTATCAAGGAATAAAGGTGAAAGTAATGGATGCAAAAAGAACAGATAGTCCCACCAAGAACAAAAGAAACTCAATACTATATGTTTCTTCTATTCTAATCAAAGCTAATCCAAAAGGTCAATACAGTTAATTAGGTTCTCTTTACTACTAATTAAGTACATATTACATATACAGTCAATTGATTCAAGATTCAAATCGAACGGCCCCCGTATCTGGGTGTGTGTGTGTATATATATATACATATTAAAGCAACGTTAGAAACAGCTAATTAATCAATTGCTGCTCCTCATCAGTTTTAGTCGTTGGACTGACCCAAGAAAGTTCCTGCAAAATTAAAATTTCCCATAAGAAACAAATCAGCACACCATGAATTTGCATGTCATTTCAAACCCCGAAAGGAAGGTTTTGCTAATTTCTTGAATTTATGAGCATTACCTCCAAGGTACATCTTCAGCTAGTAGCCAGTCACCTTCTCTATCCTGGTAAGTCAGTCTGTAGTTGCTTGAATTTTCCTGGCCTGTCACAAATTACACAGCAAAATTAGGAACTTGTCACTTTCAAGGAAGGTCTAGTTAAAAAGGAAAAATATTAATGTGGTGATGAAGCTACTTACAGATCCCAAACATGTCAAGCAACGTATGTTTAAGTGTTGGAAAGCAACGGTAGATGCTAACATCAATTTTCCTTGCTATTCCTACTCCCTCCATCTTGACCTTAATGTACATGGAGTTTGATGATCTAGCTTGGCAATCTTCACAACCATTGTCCACTGCCCGATTAACCTCTAGCACTCTACTGTTTTGACGACTAAGCTTCTTCCTCTTGAACTTTATTGGTGGCCACCCCACTATTCCATCACTTTCTCCATCACTTCTGCACAACCAAAGGGAAAGAAACATACCAAATTTTCAATATTGCACCACCCACTCAAAAGAAAGAAGAAGAAGAAGAAGAATAAAGAAAAGACTGACTATATAATTTGCACGAGAGAGAGAGAGAGAGGGTATGTACTTGTTGGAGGAAAAAGAGTAGTTGCAGTGGTTATCAAGATCTTTAGGCGGATCATCTTCCTCGTTTGGCTGGTTATTCCAAACCAAGAGAGGCAGCGTTCGAGGCACGTCTTCATTTCTCGAGCTCTCTTCAGAAGAATCAATAAAACTCCGTTTCTTGTCACTATCATTTGTAGAAAACCACGAATATGAACCCAGGTGAAGTTGGCCCGAGCCCAGCAACTCTTTAGGCTCCGAAACATAGCTGTTTAGGTCCAAACCCTTCATTGTTTTTTCACTTGGAAGACCGAGACCAAGTTGAAGTTCCATCAGCTTTCTCTCGATTGGCTACAGAGTGCAAGTCTAGTATTTATATATGTGTGCGCGTATCATCCAACAACAAAACCAGAGTTTCTAATAATAATAATAAAAAAAGCAAACCCACAAGCAAGAACAAGGAAATAAATCAAGGGGGAGAGAGAGAGAGACTTTTGAGGGTAGAAGAGATCTGGGTTTCTTGCCATCAAGGAGAGCTAAATAGTATATAGCTAGAGAGGCAAAGTCAAGACAAGGGATGAAAGAAGGGAAAGCATGGTAAGAGGGTAAGGGGACAGTGTTTAGGCAACAGTGGAATGATGTCCGTATCAATGCTCCACTTTTTGCCAACCTCCTTGCCCTCTCTGCTTTCTTCCCTTTGTTTTCGGCAAACTTGTAATGTTCTCAAGGCATCCACGCGCAAACTAAAGGTTGATATCTTAGCTAACAAACGTGTCAAAGTGAATTTTGACATCGAGAAACAGTACCTGCGCACAAAATTTTGTGAAAGATAAAATTGCTCGTCCTGGAATACTGGCACTGCAGCTATTTCCATTCCATGAGCTAGCTAAAAAGTGACATTGTACCTTACTCTGCTCCTCCCGTCTACACCTTAAGTCGCCCTAACCTTGGTGAGTACATTATGAAAGAAGGTTAGAATGTTGTGATCCATAAGACAATTGGATTTGAGATCAAGAAATAGTAAAAAAAAAAAAAAAATTAAATTCAAATCCAACGGTGTAATAAATATCTATGAATATGGATATTGACATTATAGCAATCTCGAATTAGTTTGATTTATGTTGTTTCATTTTCATGTCACAGAGTTGATCTAAGAGTTTCTAGAAACTAGTTCTGTGCTTAGAGTTTAATTATGAGGATATAGGTTGAATGGGATGGAAAACTTTTGACCCAAGTATCCTTAATTTTCAAATAAAATAAATAATGAAAAACTAGTCGTGCAGCCATGTTGTGCTATAAGTTCTTTTTTGTTTTGGTTAAAAATGATATTCAAACATATTTTAAAGAAGCAAAAAATTTCTATGACTTGAATTATTGATTGGATTGAATCAAATAAGTTGGATTTTTTTAATATAATAAATGGGTCAAATTTAAATAATAACAACAAATCGGTCAAATTTAAAAAACAATAAAGACAAAATGAGAAAAAAGATATATTTTTTTAAAGAGAACAAATTATCTAGCTCGATTCTCAACTTATTAAATACAAAATGATAAAATTGAATAAAAAAATACCAGCTCAAATCGATCTGAGTTTGCATGATAAATTTGTAACTCGAGGAATAAGGGGTGAATTAACCCGAGTTAACCTGCTAAACTTCCAGCCAAGGTCAAAAGATTGAGATAACTTGGTACAAAAAAGAAAAAACGTAAAAAACCATAAAGCTAAAAGGAAAATAAGTTAAAAAAATAGCAATTCATGTTAACTTTTTAAATATGTGACTCGAAATATTAGATTGGAAGCACGCTATCTGAAAAAACCATGATGCTCAAATTCTAAAAACAAATGTTGAAAGATTAAATTGAAAAAGTATATTAATTACACAAAAGGATCCAAAATTAAAAAAATGACAATTAAAAAAATGAAGGTCAAAATTAAAACACAAAATAAATTTTATTTTTGATTGAAAGGTGAAATAGAAAAGAAAAGTTAATTTAACAAAAGGACCAAAAAAAATTAAAAAATAAGGATTGAAATTGAAATTGAAATTAAAAATAAATTTTTGATTGGAGGGTGAAATTAAAAAAAAATCAATTTAATAAAAGGCCTAAAAATAATAATCAAAAGAATAATGATCAAATTGAAAAATATAATATATAAAAAATTAGAATTGAATGATGAAATTGAAAATATATAAAACTTCTATAAAAGGACTAATAATAAAAATTATAAATAAAAAAATTAAGAACAGAAGTTGAGATACCAACAATGAAGATGGTCAATAAAGAGAGAGAGAAAAAAAAAAAGAGGTCCATTAGTGATAAACTGGATAACTAATGACTATATGCATCGCATTTCCAAAAAAAGAACACAGAGAAACTTCTAATGATACAATAACAAAATAATTTTAGAAAGGCGTGAGGCGTCGCACGAGTTACCAAAAAAATGTTGGTGCCCCTCCCATGTCAGAAAGTGCGTCACACATGCCCCAACCTTTTTCTTTTATATATATATATATATATTTTTTTCTTATGCGAAAAAAGGATTAAAGTACTGGTTCTAAGCTTTTTTTTTTTTCTTTGATGAATGTCTAAGCTTTAATTAAATAGACATTTATAAGAGCTTTTTTTCTTCCTTTAACCAAGTGGAATCTATTTTTCACACTCAGCTCCCTACAATGACATCTTAAAGAAAAGAGAAAAAAAGTTTGACTAAAATCTGTCTCTCTCTTCTTCTTTTTTTGTGAGATTCGTTTCTCTTTCTTTTTAGGGTTGCCCTTCCCTCACCTGTTTGTTCGCTGGAAAAGTGAAAGTAACTGGATCCTAATTGTTGTCTAACACGCTTCTTGCTGGAGCGTGAAAAGTGTGCACTGTACACTGATTTCTCCATGCGGGGCCCATAAGATTCATTACAAGAACCAGGACTTTGCCAGGTTTTTTAAATTCTGATTCGCGGGTTAAATCTAAGGCTCCTGCGGGTCCATGTTGCTGGATGTCATCATCGTTTTCTTTTTTAACGTTAATAATGCGTCTTCTAGTTATCTTACTGGCCCGGCCCGGCCCGGCCCGGCATGTTCTGGAACCCGGAAGGCTGATTCCTTTTTTATACTTTTTTCAGTACCCCGAATGTGGACGTTCTGATTTTTCCTTTTTTTTTTTTTTCTTTTCCATTCCAACATTTTCTTTAACAGACTCAAAAATTAAAATACATGCCAGTGAACATATTCACGTGGAGCACTGTAACGTAAAAATAGTGGTTTTAGTGAACGGAGGGAAAAAAAAAACAAATTATTAATGAAGGAAAAAAAAGTATTTTTTTACTTGAAAAAATATTAAAATTATTTTTTTCTTGTTTTTATATTTTTAACATTAGAATATTAAAAGCATTAGAAATCATTAAAAAATAAATTTAATATTTTCTCAAATAAAATACACTTTTAAAATACAATAAAAAAAAACTACTAAACTCTCAAACATTCATTCACCCCTTTGTATAATTATTTTTCATCTAGTTATTAAGTTATTATCTCGTATAGAAAATATAATTGAAATAAAAAGGATATTATCATGTCTTCTTCTTCTTCTTCTTCTTTACGGAATATAAAATTATTTTAAAAATAAATTTTGTATATTTATTTCTATAACCAAACATATTTATATTTTTTTTTAATATAAATCTCAAGATATCAACCAAATACAATATAAGAATACTCCATATTAAGTTTACGTAATCTATTATTACCAGCAACGGCCCCCGGCCAAATAATAATGCAACTCTCTCTCCGTCTGAATCTGACCTCGGCGTCCACGAATGGA